>Ga0209322_10000011_pt1 | contig 89637 bp, 84 predicted proteins | sample Rifsed19ft1_FD_184013 | JGI IMG/M metagenome (GOLD analysis project Ga0209322, IMG submission 184013) | Soil microbial communities from Rifle, Colorado, USA - sediment 19ft 1 (version 2) | ecosystem: Environmental > Terrestrial > Deep subsurface > Rock core/Sediment | place: Rifle, Colorado... | reverse complement strand
AGCTGGAGCGGATGCAGCGGCGCTCGAATGCCAGGGTATTTGCGAGACGCTGCACCAGGATCGCCGCACCGGGATATCGCAGCCGTAACATCACGTCGGTCCTTTCCGCAACCTCTCCTTCCATTCCGCGAGGCGCATCAGCGCGTCCATCGGGGAGAGAAGCGAAGGTTCGGACCGGCGGATCTGGTCCAGTACGGCGTCCTCCTCCCCCCGGGCGCGCCGGGAGAACAGCTCCATCTGCGCGGCGCCGGATTCCTGCGCGGCGCGGGTGCCGGCCAGTGCCGGAAAACCATCCTCATTATACTCGGCGGATTCGAGGTTTTTCAAAATATCCCGGGAACGGTCGACGACGGAGGCGGGCAGACCCGCCAGTCGCGCAACCTGGATGCCGTACGACTTGCTCGCGATCCCCTCGTCGATGCGCCGCAGGAAGATGATGTCGCCCTGCCACTCCCGGACCGCCACGTGGAAGTTGCGCGCGTTTGCGCACGTCGACACGATGTCGGTCAGCTCGTGGAAGTGGGTGGCGAAGAGGACCTTGGGGCGGGCCGGGGAATCGTGGAGGTACTCCGCCACCGCCCACGCGATGCTCAGGCCGTCGTAGGTGCTCGTGCCGCGCCCGACCTCGTCCAGCACCACCAGCGTCCGGTCGGTGACCCCGTCGAGGATCCGCGCCGTCTCCCGCATCTCCACCATGAAGGTGCTCTCTCCCCGGGAGAGGTCGTCGGAGGCGCCGATGCGCGTGAAGATCCGGTCCACCAGGCCGATCTCGGCGCGATCCGCGGGAACGAAGGATCCCGCGTGCGCCAGCAGCACGATGAGCGCGGCCTGGCGGATGTAGGTGGACTTCCCCGCCATGTTCGGGCCGGTGATGATCGCGAGGCGCGCGCCGTCGGGCGAGAGGCGGCAGTCGTTCGGGACGAAGGCGTGGCGCCCGAGGATCTTCTCCACCACCGGGTGCCGCCCGTTCTCGATGAGGATCTCCCGTCCGGCGTTCACCGCCGGTCGTCCGTAGCCGTTCTCCGCGGCAAGCTCCGCGAAGGAGAGGAGGACGTCGAGCTCGGCGATCGCTTCCGCCGCCGCGGCGATTGCCGGAAGGTCTCCCTTCAGCGAATCCCGTAGGGCGAGGAAGAGCTCCTCCTCCCGCGCGGCGCGTCCCTCCTGCGCCCGCAGCACCCTTCCTTCGAACTCCTTCAGCTCCGGGGTGATGAACCGCTCCGCGTTCGCCAGCGTCTGCTTGCGGATGTAGCCGGGGGGGACCTTGTCCTGGTGGATCCGCGAAACCTCGATGTAGTAGCCGAAGACGCGGTTGTACCCCACCTTGAGGGCGCCGATCCCGGTGCGTTGACGCTCCCGCGTCTCCATCTCGGCCAGCATCCCCTTGCCGTGGGTGAGGAGATGGGTCAACTCGTCGACCCGGGCGTCGTACCCCGGCCGGAAGACGCCGCCCTCCTTGTACCCGGCGGGCGGCAGGTCGGCCAGCGCCGAGGAGATCCGGTCCACCGCCGCAACGTGGTCCCCGAGCCGCTCCTTCACCGCCTGGAGCCGCTTCGCGTACCGCTCCCCGAGGGCGGCCTTGATCCCGGGGATCGCCGCCAGGCCGTCCCGCAGCGCCGCCACGTCCCGCGGACCGGATCGGTCCTGCGCCAGGCGGGACGCCTGCCGGGAGAGGTCTCCCATCGGTTCGAGCGTCGACGCGAGCGACTTCCGGCCCGCGTGCGCCTCGATGAGCTCCCCCACGGCGTCGTGCCGCTGCCCGATCCGTTCGACGTCCAGCAGCGGGGCGGCGAGCCAGGCGCGCAGCAGCCGGGCCCCCATCGGGGTCCGCGTGCGGTCCACCGCCCAGAGAAGGCTCCCCTTGCGATCCCCCGACATCGTGGAGAAGACCTCCAGCGTCCGCACGGCGGTCTCGTCCATCGCGAGGTGCCGCCGCCCTTCGCGCTCCGCGACGCGTCCGATCTGGGAAAGGGCCGACGGCTGGTGCAGGTGCAGGTAGTAGAGGACCGCCCGGACGACGCCCCCCGAGGGGTGGTCCGCGGGGGGGATCCCCTCGATCCCGGGCGGAACCGGGAACGAGGCCACGGACGAGGGGGAAAGGAGCGTGAGCAGCTTCCCCTCGAGAAGCCGCTTCCCCCGGGAGGAGGCCGGGTTCCCCTCCCCTTCCAGCGCCACGAACTCCGCGGGCCCGAGCCGGAACAGGGCGTCCGCCAGCGCCTCCTCGGTGCCGCACGCCTCGTGGAAGAATTCGCCGGTGGTGGCGTCGAGCGCCGCGCAGGCGAACGGCGCGGCGAACCGTACGGCGGCGAGGAAGTTGTTCCCCCGGGCGTCGAGGCACTCCTCGCTGAAGACCAGCCCCGGGGTGACCACTTCGGTCACCTCCCGTCGGAAGATCCCCTTCTGGCCGGGCTCCTCGACCTGCTCGCAGATGGCCACCTTGCACCCCTGCCGGATCAGCTTCGACAGGTAGGCGTTGCGGGCGTGGTGCGGCACCCCGCACATCGGGATGTTCGACTCCTTGTCGCGCGACGTCAGGGCGATGTCGAGGAGGCGCGAGGCGCGCAAGGCGTCCTCGAAGAACATCTCGTAGAAATCCCCCATGCGGAAGAAGAGGATGCAGTCCCGGTACCGGGACTTGATCTCCACGTACTGCCGCATCGCGGGAGTCAGCGGAACGCTCATTCAGGATCGTGAGGGGGGAAGACCCGGTTGCCGGTTATGGATGCAAGGGGCCGAACACCGCCGAAAGACGGCGGCGGGATTCGAGGAGCGATTCCGGCAGAACGCGCGTCTCCTGGACCGGGGTCATGAAATTCGTGTCGCCCGCCCAGCGGGGGACGAGGTGGATGTGGAGGTGGTCGACGATCCCGGCGCCGGCCGCCTTCCCGAGATTCATCCCGATGTTCATCCCTTCGGTGCGATACTCCTGTGCAAGTGCCCGCGCTCCAAGGGAAACAAGTGAGAAGAGCTCGCGTAGTTCCTCGGCCTCCAGGTCCCACAGGTTCGCCGTGTGCCTCCGGGGGGCGGTGAGCACGTGCCCGTTGTTGTAAGGGTATCGGTTCAGCAGCGCGACGGTGTTCGGGTACAGGCCCACCAGGAGCCGCTCGGGATCTTCCCGGTCCGTCTCCGCGACGCAAAAGACGCACCGTCCCGTTCCCCCTCCGGCCTCTTCCCGGAGGATGTACTCCATCCTCCAGGGGGAGAAGATCCGGTCCACCGGCCTCAGCCGTTGACCATTTCCCGAAGCTCCTTCCCCACCTTGAAGAAGGGGATCCGCTTCTCGGGGATGGCGACCTTCTCGCCGGTCTTCGGATTGCGTCCCTCCTTGGCCCGCCGGGTCCTCACGGTGAAGCTGCCGAACCCGCGGATCTCGATCTTCTCCCCGCGGTGAAGGGCGTCCTTCATGTTGAGGAACACCGTGTCGACGATGACCTCGCACTCCTTCTTGGTGAGGTTCGTCAGCGCTTCCGACAGCTTCTCGACCAGGTCGCTCTTGGTCATTCCCGTGGTTCCTCCGGCGGATTTATTGGGCAAGATATTCCAGTCGCAGACGGTTCCCGGACAGCTTCTCGTCGATTATAGTGCGCGTCTCCTCCCGGAGCAATTCGAGGAAGGAGATCTTCTTCTTCGGCGGCGTGACCACCTTCGGCTCGCCGGAGATCTTCCCCAGCTTCGCCGCGTCGGAGATCGCGTCCTCGAGGTTCCCCAGGACGTCGACCAGCCCCATGCTCTTCGCCTGCTCTCCCGTGAAGATCCTCCCGTCGGCGATCCGCAGGACGTCTTCCCGGTCGAGATTCCGGCCTTCCGCCACGGCGTTGACGAACTGCAGGTGGACGTTGTCGACCACTCCCTGGAGAAGTTCCCGCTCCTGGGGGGTCATGTCGCGCAGGGGAGAGCCGATGTCCTTGAAGACGCCGCTCTTGACCGTCATCCCCTTCACGCCGATCTTCTCCACCAGGTCCTTCACGTTCATGAACGGCATGATGACGCCGATGGAGCCGGTCATCGTTCCCGGGTTCGCGTAGACCCGCTGCGCCGCGCAGGCGATGTAGTAGCCGCCGGAGGCCGCCAGCGCGCCCATGCTGGCCAGGACCGGCTTTTTCATCCGGACCTTCTTCACTTCCTCGTAGATCTCCTGGGAGGGCCCCACCCCTCCTCCGGGGGAGTCGATCCGCAGGACGATCGCCTTGACCGATTCGTCCTTGCCGAATTTCTTCAGCTGCTCGATGATGGGCTCGGATTCGGCGATGAGGCCGGAGATGGGAACGACCGCCACCCTCTCCCCCCGTCCCAGCGGGATTTCATCCATGCGCGAGATGATCCCGAGGAGGGCGAAGAACGCCCCGAGGACGAGCAGGACGGTGAGGCACCCGCGCAGGAACGGCCTTTTGCGCGGAGCCATGGAGAGGTAGCCTTCGGCCATCGCGCGTTAGTGGTTCTGCTCCCCGTTGGAGTTCTTGAACTTGGCCAGGAGCGCCTCCCCGAGGGCGCCGATGTTCTCGGTGGGGTTATCGGCCTGTTTCCCGAGGTACGACTCCATGGACTTCCGCTCGAGCAGATCGGCGTGTCCCCGCATGCTGAGGGATACTTTCTTGTTCGCCCGGTCCACCCCGAGGACGACCGTCCCCACCTCGTCCCCGACCTTGACCACCGCCGCCGGGCTTTCGATCTTCTCGCGGGAGATCTCGGAGACGTGGACCAGCCCCTCGACCCCGTCGGCGATCTCGACGAACGCCCCGAAGTCGGTCACCCGGGTCACCTTCCCCGTGATCATGTCGCCTTTCTTGAACCGCTTCTCGACCCCCGTCCATGGGTCCTCCGCGAGCTGCTTGATGCCGAGGGAGAACTTCTGGACCTCCGGGTCGATCTTGAGGACCTTCGCGCGCACGTGGTCCCCCTTCTTGAACAGCTCCGCAGGGTTCTTCACACGCGTGTTCCAGGAAAGGTCGGAGACGTGCACCAGGCCGTCGATGTCTTCCCCGACGTCGACGAAGACGCCGAAGTCGGCCACGTTTTTCACGACTCCCTCGACGATCGAGCCTTCGGGGTGCCGCGCGCGGAGGTCGTCCCACGGGTTCGAGAGGAGCTGCTTGTAACCGAGGGAGATCTTCTTGTTCGCCTTGTCGACCTTGAGGACCACCACCTCGACCGGATCGCCCGCCTTCATCACCTCGGAGGGGTCCTTCAGCCGCTTGCTCCACGACATCTCGGAGATGTGGAGCAGCCCTTCCACGCCCTCCTCGATCTCGATGAACGCGCCGTACTTGGTCGTGTTGGTCACCTTCCCGCGGATGCGCACCCCCGGCTGGTATCGCGTCTCGAGGTCGAGCCACGGATCCGGCTTCGTCTGCTTGAGCCCCAGGGAGATCCGGCCGCGCTCGCGGTCGAAGCGGATGACCTTCACCTTGTAGAGCTCGCCCACCTTGCACAGGTCGGAAGGGTGCCCCACTTTCCCGTAGCTCATGTCGGTCACGTGCATCAGGCCGTCGAGCCCGCCGAGATCCATGAAGACGCCGTAGTCGGTGATGTTTTTCACCCGCGCCTCGACGATGTCCCCTTCCTTGATGTGGTCGAGGAGTCCGGCGCGCTGGACCTCGCGCTCCTCTTCCATGTACGCGCGGCGGGAGACGACCACGTTCGCCTTCTTGCGGGAGAACTTGAGGATCTTGAACTTTCCCTGGATGCCGATCACCGGGTCGGTATCCCGCACCGGCCGCAGGTCGACCTGGCTGCCCGGAAGGAACGCCTTCACGCCGATGTCGACGGTGTAGCCGCCCTTGACCTTGGCGACGATCGCGCCGTGGACCGGGGTGCCGTCGTCGAAGGCCTTCTGCAGGTCGTCCCACACCCGGATCTTCACCACCTTCGAGCGGGAGAGGCGGATGAATCCCTGGGTCGGATCGTATCCCTCGGTCATCACTTCGATCGGGTCGCCCGGTTTCAGCGCGTTCCGCTCTTCCTCGGGAAGATCCTCGAAGGGCAACATCCCCTCGGATTTCTTGTTGATGTCTACGGCGATGAAATCCTTCAGCACCTTGATGACCCTGCCGTGGATGACCTGCCCTTCCCCTGTGGCCTGAAGGCTGTCCGCGAACATCCGTGCGAAATCCTCCTCCCCCGCCTGGGCGCCGCTCTCCGGCGATTCCGGGGCGATATCCCCGGGGAGGTCCGTTTTGTCGGGTTTGTTGTCCATTCCGCGCTCCTGTTGTTGGATTCCGAATTGTCTACTATACACCGTAACCCTTTACCGGTAAAAGGATACCTGAATCGATTCGCCCTTCCAAAGCCCCTTCAGGCGCTCGAGGAAACCGTCGATGATCCATTGGGGAGTCGACGCACCGGCGGTCACCCCCGCGACCGACGCTCCCGCGACCATCTCCGGCGTCAACTCCTCTTCCGTTTCGATGTGGTGGGTCCGGGGATTGATCGCCTTGCAGATCTCCGCAAGGCGCCGGGTGTTCGCGCTGTTGTATCCGCCAAGGACGAACATCACGTCGGCCCGTTCCGCGAGGCCGGTCGACTCCTGCTGCCGGAGGGCGGTGGCGTTGCAGATCGTGTTGAAGACCCGGACTTCGGGGAACCGCTTCATCGCCGCGGTGACGAACGCCATGAGGTTGTCGAACGACTGGGTCGTCTGGGCCACGACCCCCGCCTTGCGCACCCCCTTTGCGGCCGCGACTTCCGGGATCGAGGTGAAGACGGGGACCCCCTTCTCGATGTAGCTGATGATGCTCTTCACCTCCGGATGGTTCGGGTCCCCCACGACCACGACGGCGTACCCGTTCCGGCTCAACGTTCTGGCGTGCTCCTGGGCCTTCGTCACGAAGGGGCAGGTGGCGTCGACGATCGTTACCCCTTTCGCCTCCAACGCCGCCCGGTCGGAGCGGGTCACGCCGTGGGACCGGATGATCGCCTTCCCGCAGGTGATGTCGTCGACCGTCCCGACGACGCGCACGCCCTTCTCCTGCAGGCGCTCCACCGCCTGCGGGTTATGGATGATGGGGCCCAGCGACTGGATCGGGGCCTCGTCCCCGCTCCCTTCCCCACGCTTCCCGGCCGTCTCGTCGGCGATGGCGATGGCGCGTTTCACGCCGAAGCAGAAGCCGGCGCTCTTGGCGATCAACACTTTCTTCGTCACCGCGGGACTCCCGGCACGCGCCGCAGCATCTCCGCCACCACTTCGTCCACGGTCAGGGTCGTCGTGTCGATGTACGCCGCGTCGTGGGCTACCCTCAGGGGGGAATTCTCCCGCGTGCTGTCCTGCACGTCGCGCCGGAGGACGTCCCGCAGGATCTCCTCGTACGGCTGGGAGGCGGGCGGGGAGATTTCGAGGTAGCGGCGACGGGCGCGCACGGCGGCCACGGCGTCGAGGAAGAATTTCACCTCCGCGTCGGGGAAGACGACCGTGCCGGTGTCCCTCCCTTCGAGGACGACGCCCCCTTCCCGCCCCATCTCCCGCTGCTTCGCCACCAGCGCCTCGCGCACGGGGCCGTGGGCGGAGACCGCGGATGCGCCCATGCTCATCTCCGGCGTGCGGATCGCCTCGGTCACATCTTCCCCCGAAAGAACGACCCGCGGCGTCCCGGCGACCGTCGGGAACGAGCAAGAAAGCTCCCGGGCCACGCGTCCGAGACGATCCGCGTCGTCCCAGGAGATCCCCGCGCGGCGTGCCGCCAGGGCGACCGCCCGGTACATCGCCCCCGTGTCGATGCGGACGAAGCCGGCGGCATCCGCGAGCCGCTTCGACACCGTGGTCTTCCCGGCCCCCGAGGGCCCGTCGATGGTGACGACCGGACGGCTCCTCATCGCGTCAGACCATCAAGCAACGATTGAAATCCTGGAAATGAAGTATCTATGCATTCTACGTTTTTTACCTCTATCGGAACCCCCGCCGCCGCACCGAGCACCCGCAGGGACATCGCGATCCGGTGGTCCCCCCGGCTGTCGCATGAAATCCCGGGGCGCACCGCGGCCGGCCCCTCCACCCACAGGCCGTCCGGGTATTCTCCGCAAGGGATCCCGAGGGAGGAGAGACAGGCGACCATCGCCGCGATCCGGTCCGATTCCTTGACGCGCAGCTCCCCGGCGCCGCGGATCTTCGTCCGGCCCGCCGCGAAGACGGCCGCCACGCACAGGGCCGGCACTTCGTCGATGAGGCCGGGGACCTCTTCCGGGGCCACGTCGGCGGGGGCCAGCTCCGCGCCGCAGACGACCAGGTCCGCGACCGGCTCTCCCCCCACGACCCGCTCGGAAGAGTACCGGATCCCGGCCCCCATCCGCCGGAGCACCTCCACGACTCCCGTGCGGAACGGGTTCACGCCCACGCCGCGGACGGTGAGCGAGGATCCCGGCGTCACGGCGGCCAGGACCAGAAAAAAGGCGGCCGAGGAGATATCCCCGGGAACCGTCACGTCCAGCGGATCGAGCCGCTCGCAGGGGGCCACGGTGACCGCGTTCCCCTCCCGCGAGACGATCGCGCCCATCGCCTTGAGCATCCGTTCGGTGTGATCGCGCGAAAGCAGCGGTTCCACCACGGTCACCGGGGAGTCGGCATACAGGCCGGCGAGCAGCAGGGACGATTTCACCTGTGCGGAAGCCACCGGCATCTCGTACCGGATCCCCCGGAGCGATCCGCCGCGGATGCACAGGGGCGGAAGCCGGTTCCCGTCCCGTCCCCGGATCGACGCCCCCATCTTCACCAGCGGCTCGATCACCCGGCCCATCGGGCGCCGCCGCAAGGTTCGATCGCCCGTGAGGACCGAGAGAAACGGCTGGGCGGCGAGGATCCCCGACCCGATCCGGATCGTGGTGCCCGAGTTCCCCGCGTCGATCACGTCGGAGGGCTCGACAAGGGCGCGGAGCCCCTTTCCCTCGATCCGCAGCTCGGTGGGGGAAACCTCCTCGATCCGCGCGCCGAGGGCCCGCATCATGCCCGCCGTGGAGAGCGTGTCCTCGGCGTGGAGGAACCCCCGCACGCGGCTCACCCCCGTCGCGAGCGCGGCGAACATCGCGGCGCGGTGGCTGATCGACTTGTCGCCGGGGACGGACAGCTCTCCGCGGAAGACCGTTTTCCCGCTCATGACGGCAACAGACCGTCCCGGGTCTTCTTCGCCCGTCCGAAGTATTCGAGGAGCCCGTCCACGTCGCCCCGGTCGATCCGGCGTTCGAGGAGGGCGAGGTTCCGGCGGTAGTGCGCGAGAGCCCGAAGGACCTCGGTCCGGTTCTGGAGGACGATGTCCTTCCACATCCCGGGGTTGCTCGAGGCGATCCGCGTGAAGTCCCGGAACCCCCCGGCGGAGTAGCCGAGCGGGACCTTCGAGGGCAAGGTCGCCACGGAGTGGACGAGGGCGTACGCCACCGCGTGGGGCAGGTGGGAGACGTATGCGAAGACGTGGTCGTGGGTCTTCGGATCCATCCGCAGCAGGACCGCCGAGCCCGCGCGTTTCCAGATCCGCTCGACGCGGCGGATGGCCCCCGCGTCGGTCCGGCGCGTGGGAGTCACGATGAACGATCGCCCCCGGAAGAGGCCCGGGTCGGCGGCGGAAAACCCCGAGGCTTCCGTCCCCGCGATGGGGTGGCCTCCCACGAAGAAGGCGCCCCTGGCCGCCGCGCGCTCCCCTTCCCGGACGATCCCGGACTTCACGCTTCCCGCGTCCGTGAGGACCGCTCCCGGCCGCATCCGGGGACCGAGTCGCCGGATCGCCTCCACGGCGCGCAGGACCGGGATGCAAACGACGACCACGTCGCACGCGGCAAGCTCCGCCTCGGTGCATCCACGGGCGATCGCACCGGCGGAAAGCGCCCTCCGGACGGTCTCCTTCCGGTGGTCGCATCCCCACACCTCGGGGGCGCCGCGCTTCCCCTTGAGGGCCAGGGCCAGGGAACCGCCGATCAGCCCGAGTCCGAGGATGCCCACCCGCTCCCGCGCCACGATGCTACAACGTCCTCCCCACGGCCTCGGCCACCTTCCGCAGCCGCCCGATCACCTGCGTGAACGCGTCGGGCTTGAGCGACTGGGGACCGTCGGAGAGCGCCTTCTCCGGCTGGTGGTGCACCTCGATCATCAGGCCGTCCGCCCCCGCCGCGATCGCGGCCGCCGCCAGCGGCTCCACCAGCGCCATCTTCCCGGCGGCGTGGCTGGGGTCGGCGATCACCGGGAGGTGGGAGAGGGCCTTGACCACCGGAATGGCGGAGACATCGAAGGTGTTCCGCGTGGCCGTCTCGTACGTGCGGATTCCGCGCTCGCACAGGATGATCTTCTGGTTCCCCTCGGAGGCGATGTACTCCGCCGACATCAGCCACTCCTGGATCGTGGCGCTCATCCCACGCTTGAGGATCACGGGCTTGTCGAGTTTCCCGACCTCGGTGAGGAGCCGGAAGTTCTGCATGTTCCGCGCGCCGATCTGGATGACGTCGGCGTACCGCGCCACCAGGTCGATGTCCCGCGGATCCATGAGCTCCGTGGCCACGGGCAGGCCGGTCCGATCCCGGGCCTCGGCGAGGAATTTCAATCCCTCCTCCCCCAGCCCCTGGAAGGCGTACGGCGAGGTGCGCGGCTTGAACGCCCCGCCGCGAAGGAACGTGGCGCCCGCGGAGGCGACGCGCTCCGCCAGCCCCACCATCATGTCGCGCCCCTCCACGGAGCAGGGACCCGCGACCAGCGCGAGGGCCTTCCCACCCACCGACTTCCCGTTCACGGTGATGACGGTGTTCTCTTTCTGGAACTCGCGGCTGACGATCTTGAACGGGGCGAGGATCCGCAGGACCTTTTCGACGACCGGCAGACCCTCGAACGCTTCCGGGTCCAGCTTCCGCTCGTCGCCGATCGCGCCGATGATCGTGCGCTCCACCCCGCGCGAGATGTGGACGGTCAACCCGCTCCCCTTGATCGACTCCTCGATCTGGCGGACGTCCTGTTCCGTGGCGCCGGCCCGCAATACGATGATCATGCGAGTGTTCCTTTCCCTCTGTCGAATTCGATCAATTGCGTAATGCCTCGTTCCTCGCGGGGGGTTCCACTCCGCTACGTTCGCGATCTTCGCCCGCTCACTGCGATTCCGCTCGACGCAACCTCCGCCTCGCTACATACGCCGCTTCGTGGAACCCCCCGCTGCGTCACTTTCGCGCCGACAATTGCTATATCGACCGGGGGTAGGAGCCCAGGATCTTGATGAACTGGGCCCGCGTCTTGAGTTCGTCCAGCGCCTTCGCGACCGGCGGGTCGGTGATGTGGCCCAGCATGTCGAGGAAGAAGAGGTACTCCCACACCTTCTTCTTGACGGGGCGCGACTCGATCTTGGTCAGGTTCACGTTGTTCTTCGCGAACGGCTGGAGCATCAGGTAGAGCGCTCCCACCTCGTCCCGGGCGGAGAAGAGGATGGAGGTCTTGTCGTCCCCCGTGGGGGCGGACGCCTGCTTGCCGAGGATGATGAACCGCGTGAAGTTGTTCGTGTTGTCCTGGATCCGCTTCCGGATCGCCTTCAGGCCGTAGATCTTGGCCGCCGCCTCCCCCGCGATCGCCGCCGCCCCCGGGTCGTCCGCGGCGAGTTCCGCCGCCCGCGCCGTGCTCTCGACGTCGAAGACGGGGATCTCGCGCAGGTTCCGCTCGAGCCAGCCGCGGCACTGGGCGATGGCGTGCGGATGGGAGTAGACCTTCCTCACGTGGTCGATGTCCCCGGTGACGTTCAGGAGGTCGTGCGCCACCTCGACGAGGATCTCCCCGCAGATCAGCAGGTTGTAGTCGACGAACATGTCGAGGGTGTTGCTGACGATCCCTTCGCTGCTGTTCTCGATCGGCACCACCCCGAAGTCGGCCGCGTTCCGGTCGACCGCATCGAACACCCCGGAGAGATTGATCTGCGGGACGTATTCGGCGCTCTCGCCGAAATGCTTGAGGCACGCAAGGTGCGTGAAGGTGGCCTGGGGGCCCAGGAACGCCACGGAGAGCGGCTTCTCGAGGGCGAGGGACGCGGAGATGATCTCCCGGTAGATCGCCTTCAGCCCGTCGTTGGGGAACGGACCGTCGTTCGCGGCCGTCAGCCGCCGGAGGATCTCCACCTCCCGCTCGGGGACGTAGAACGTGAGGTTGCGCTCCGTCTTGATCGAGCCGACCTCGATGGCCGCCTTCGCCCGGCGGTTCAGCAGTTCGAGGATCCGGTCGTCGATGGCGTCGATCTCGGCGCGGAGCTCCTTCAGGCGTTCCAGCGTCAAGCCGTTCCCCCGGCCTTCCGCTTCATCGCTCCCATCTCCCGGAACTTCCGGTAACGGCGTTCGAGGAGCTGGGGCGTCGACAGGGCCAGGAGCGGCGGGAGCGTCTCCAGCAGCGCCGCCTTCAACGCGTCGGCCGACGCCTTGTGGTCGCGATGCGCCCCGCCCAGCGGCTCGGGGATGATCCGGTCGACGACGCCGAACCTCTTCAGGTCGGGGGCGGTGATCTTCATCATCTCCGCCGCCACCTCCGCCTTGGCCGTATCGCGCCAGAGGATGGAGGCGCACCCCTCGGGGGAGATGACGGAGTAGATGGAGTATTCCATCATCAGGATCTCGTCTCCCACGCCGATGGCCAACGCCCCGCCGCTCCCTCCCTCGCCGATGACGGCCACGACGATCGGGGTCTTCAGGTGGGCCATCTCCAGGAGGTTGCGGGCGATCGCCTCGGACTGCCCGCGCTCCTCGGCGCCGATCCCCGGGAAGGCGCCCGGGGTATCGATGAAGGTGATGACGGGGAGGCGGAACTTCTCCGCCATTTTCATGACGCGGAGGGCTTTGCGGTACCCCTCCGGATTGGCCATGCCGAAGTTGCGGTAGATCTTCTCGTTCGTATTGCGCCCCTTCTGCTGGCCGATGAGGACGACCCGATGCCCTTCGAGTTCGGCGAAGCCGCACACCACCGGCGGATCGTCGCGGAACGCCCGGTCCCCGTGGAGTTCGAGGAAGTTCTTGAAGCAGAGGTTGACGTAGTCGAACAGGTACGGCCGGTTCGGGTGTCGCGCAAGCTGGGTGATCTGCCAGCGTGTGAGGTTGGAGAAGACCTCCTTGCGGATCTTCCCGATCTTCCGTTCCAGCTTGCCGATCTCTTCCTTGAGGCCCTTGTCCGTCCCGTCGTCGAGACGTTTCAGTTGCTCGAGGCGATTTTCGAGGTCGACGATCGGCCGCTCGAAATCGAGGTATTGGAGGATCATCCGCGCTCCTTCATGCTGGTTCGTAAACCCTTATTTTATGCGGAAATGCGGTCAGGACAAGTAGATTCTGACAATTTCGCCGGTGCGTCGGGGCTCGTCTCCGGGAACGATATGAACGAGATTCGGTTCGGAAGAGAGCCAGGTCAACTGCCGTTTGGCGTACCGGCGGGTGTCGCGCTTCACCGCGTCGATCGTTTCGGGGAGAGGGACGCCGTCCAGCAGGTGTGCGACGGTGTGGCGGTAGCCGAGGGCCATCATCGGCTTGAGGGACCGGTCGAACCCCCGTGCGAGGAGCCCCCGGACCTCCTCCGTCAAACCCCGGCGGAACATCTCCTCCGTCCGGGCATCGATCCTGCGGTACACCGTCTCCCGGTCCGGCCGTAGGGCGAGGAACAGGCGCCCGCGTCCCGCACCCGCGGAACGCCAGGCCGCGCGCGCCCGGCTGGGGGGGATCCCGGCGACCGCGGCGATCTCCATCGCGCGGACCACCCGGAGCCGGTCGGAAGGATGGACCCTTGCGGCGGTTTCCGGATCGATCCGCGCCAGCTCCGCATGGAGCGCCGCCCCCCCTTCCGATTCCCAGCGGCGGGAGAGTTCCTCCCGGACGCGCGGGTCCGCGGGAAGAGGGTCGAGCCCCCGCAGCAGCGCGCGGATGTACATCCCCGTCCCCCCGGCCACCAACGGGACCTTTCCCCGGGACCGGATCTCCCCGATCGCGCGCTCCGCCTCCCGGACGTACCTCCCCGCGTCGTACGCCTCGTCGGGATCGGCCACGTCGATCAGGTGGTGCGGGACCTCGCGGCGCTCCGGGACGGTGGGCTTCGCCGTGCCGATGTCGAGGTACCGGTACACCTGCAGGGAATCGGCGTTGACGATCTCCACGGGAAATTCGCGCGCGAGGGCGAGGGCCAGGCCCGATTTCCCGGATGCGGTCGGCCCGGAGAGGACGATGATCCGGTCGGGGGTCATCCCGTGCGGCGGAAGAGGGCGTCGAGACGGGCCCGGGAGATGCGGATCCACACCGGGCGGCCATGGGGGCAGCTGTGGGCGGCCACCGCCGCGCCGAGCTCCGCGAGGAGGAGGCGGGCCCGCTCCGTCGTCACCCGCTCGCCGCCCCGGACGGCGGAATGGCACGCCATCCTCCACAGTTCGCGGTCTGCGTCGAGCAGGTCCTTGGGGAGAGTCTCCTGGGCGCGCAGCGATTCGCGCAGGTCCTCCCACCACCGCCGCGCGTCGAACCCGGGCAGCGCCGCCGGGCCGCCGGTCAAGCGGATCCGCTCCTCCCCCGCCGGCTCGAAGGAGAACCCGGTACGCGCGAGGAACGCCTCCACGGCGGGCCGCTCGTCCGCCAGGACCCCGGGAAGCTCGACCTCCACGGGGCGAAGCCACCGCTGCGTCGGCGCCCCTTTTCCGAGGAACCGGTCCTTCAGGCGCGAGAAGACGATCCGTTCGTCGGCGGCATGCTGGTCGACGAGGACGATTCCACCCGCTTCCTCGCAGACGAGATACGTCCCCAGCACCTGTCCCACCGGCGCGAGAGACGAGAAGAACCGCTCTCCCGCCGCCTCGCTCCCCGGTTCGGCGAACGGCAGGTCTCCCGCCCGTTCTCCGCCGGGCGCCGGGAACGGGGCGGAGGAGCCGCTCACGCCCTCCAGCGACATGTCCGGCGGAGATCCCGCGGGCCGGAGCCCCCCCGCCGGATCCCGCTCCCCCCAGGCAGGCAAAGGATACCGCGCGTGCGCCGGCGTCTCCCCGATCGCTCCGCCGATGGCGTGGCGCACCAGCTCGTTCAGGTCCCGCGGATAGCGGAACCGGACCTCCGTCTTCGCCGGGTGGACGTTGACGTCGACCTCCAGCGGGCGGCAGGTGATGAACAGGCAGACGACGGGGAGGCGGTCGGCGGGCAGGATCCCGCGATACGCCTCCCGCACCGCCGCGTACAGCCCCCGGTCGCGGAACCGTCGCCCGTTGACGAAGAACCAGAGGCCGCCCGCCCCCGCGCGGGAGACCTGGGGCAGCCCGGCCCAGCCGAAGACCCGGAAGAAGGCGGAAGAGACGTCGATGGGGACAAGGTATTGCGCGTCGTCCCCGGCGTGGCGCTTCGCGCGGTCCGGCGCGGATTCGCGGCTCTCGTACAGGAACGCCCCGCGGGGGTCGACGAAGCGGAAGGAGATCCCCTCGCCGGGGATCGCGACCCCGTGGAACACCTCCGACAGGTGCGACATCTCCGTGCGCTCGCTTTTCAGGAACTTCCGGCGGGCGGGGACGTTTTCGAAGAGGCCCGAGACGGTGACCGTCGTCCCCGCGGGGGCCCCCGCTTCGCGGACGGAGAGGACCGTCCCCCCCTCCGCGACCAGCTCCGTCCCGGTCCGGTCGACCGAAGCCCTGGTGACGATCGAGACGCGCGCCACGGACGCGATCGACGGCAGCGCCTCGCCGCGGAATCCGAAGGAGGCGATCCGCTCGAGGTCGTCCGCCGAGGCGATCTTGCTCGTGGTGTGCCTGCGCACCGCGAGCTCCGCCTCCTCGCTGGACATGCCGCAGCCGTCGTCGGTGACGCGCAGGGAGAATGGAAAGGCACCCGAAACGCTCGCCTCCACGCTCCCGGCGCCGGAGTCGACCGCGTTTTCGAGCAACTCCTTCAGGACCGATGCGGGGCGTTCGACGACTTCCCCCGCGGCGATCCGGTTGACCACGTCGTCCGGCAGCGGCCGGATGCGAGAGGCCAACTACCTCCTCCCCTTCCGGCCCGTTGGAACGTGGGGGAGATCCTCGCCGATGCGGATCTCGGCGCGGCGGATCCCCGAAACCTTCTCCATGAAGTCGGCGCGGCGCGCCCCCGTCCCCTTCTCCCCCATCAGCGCGCGCGCGATCCGCTTCCCTTCCTCCACGCCGGGCTGGTCGAACGGGTCGACCCCCGCGCACGTCCCGGCGATCGCCGTCACCCACTCCCAGAAGTGGAGGAAAGCGCCGACGTGCTCCTCGTCCCGCCGCCCGATCTCCATGCGCACGATGGGGCGTCCCGCCGTCCACAGCGCCCCGATCGTCCCCTCGAACTCCGCTTCGAAGAGATCCCGCAGCGGACGTCCGCCGAGCATCGCCATGTCGGGGGCGAACCCCGCCCTCGGCACATTCCCCTTCCGGGCCCCCTCCATCCACCGGACGAAGGTGAACACCTTGTCCGCGGGGCCGTCCTGGTACAACTGGAGCTGGGAGTGCTGGTCGGTGACCCCCACCGCGCGCGCGGGGGTCTGCCCGACGGGTTCCCGGCCCTCCCGTTCCTTCCCCAGGCTCTCCCCCCAGAGCTGCTGCCACCACTCCGCGATCCGTTCAAGTCCCGCGCCGTAGGTGAACCAGACCTGGACCGCCTTCGGCTTCACCAGGAGGTAGTACGCGTAGACGGCCGCCGCGAACCGGACCGGGTTGTCGGTCCCCTTCGTGTGGCGGAAGATCGCCTCCATCTGCGCGGCCCCGGAGAGAAGCCGCTCCACGCGGACGCCCGACCCGGCAAGGGGAAGAAGCCCCACGGGGGAGAGGACGGAGAAGCGCCCGCCCACGTTCGACGGCACGGGGTACGTTTTCAGCCCCTCCGCGTCCGCCATCCGCCGGAACGCCCCCGTGGAAGGGTCGGTGACGAGGATCAACCGCTCCCGCCATCTCCTTCCCACGGCTTTTTTCAGCGCAGCGATGGCCACCGCGAGCTGGGCGTTCGTCTCCGCCGTCCCGCCCGATTTGCTGATGGCCACCACGACGGTCTTCTTCATGGGGAGCGACGAAAGGAGGGGGAAGAAGGCGTCGGGATCCACGTTGTCCGCCACGGAGAGCGCCATCCCGGGGCGGGACGGGTTGCCCCCGACCGCCTCGTGCACCGCCTTCGTCCCGAGCGCCGAGCCGCCGATGCCGAGAACGAGGAGGTGGGTGTATTTCGCCCGGAGGACCGCCGCGTCCCGTGAGATCGCCCGGGCCTCCTTCACCTGGAACGGCAGGTCGGGGAAGCCGATCGCCCCGCGCCGGTGCATCGAAGCAAGCGCGTCCACGGCGTCGTCGACCAGCGACATCATCCTCCGGAAGTCGGGCGCGCCGATCCCGTCCCCTCCCCGCAGGTTGCTCTCCCCCACGAGAGAGAAGTCGAACCGGAACCGGATCCCGTCGCCCATGTCCCCTTCCCCTCCGCCGCGTTCGCGATCCGGCTACGCCTTGACGGTTCTCTTCTCCTCGAGCAAGTGGAACTTCGGCTCCATCGCCTTCAGGCGATCGACGATCCCGCCGTACTCGAGCTCGCTGTACGGCAGCATCGCGGGGCCGAAGAACCCTTGCCGGCGCAGTTCCTCGGATTTCGCCGACACCCGCCCCCTCACGTACTCCCAGTACGGGTGGTCGAACGCGTCGGCCGGCTCGGTGAACCGTCCCTCCTTCACGCAGAAGGCGAGGGCCGAGACGATCGGCGGGCCGTCGAAGAAGGAGGTTCCCGTGTTCCGCGGCACCGGCATCAGCGCCCCGTGGTGGCTTCCCCGCATGAAGCCGGCGACGAAGTGGCCGATGGTGTAGGGGGCGAGCACCTCCCCCGTGGCGGGGAAGTTCCCCTGCGTCCGCACGAGCATCACCGGGTCGTCCTTGCCGGTGTACTTCCCCGCGATGTTGTGGAGCCGCGTCGTGCTGACGACGGCCGAGATCTCCCCCGTGGCGCGGGAACGGATGGACTCGACGACGAACCGCTCCTGGTCGCGCAGCAGCGCCGCGATGTCGTAGAGGTCCTCGGGCGCGGAGAGGTCGATCACCTTGTCCCCGTCCGTGTTCGCGACGTCCATGATGCGGAAGGTGAATCCCTTCCCCACCTTCGGGGAGAGGATCAGGCCCGAGGAGACCATCGGGTCCGCGAAGGCGAGGTAGCTCGGAAGGTTGTACGCCCCCGGGTCGGTCTTGTCCGCGGCGAAGAGGACGAACGGCTCGTTGGGACGCTCCTCGAACTCCATCTCGGCGACGGCAGGGCCCATCCCCTTCACGTTGCCGGAGAAGGAGTCCTTCAACAGGTCCTGGCCGGCGCCGTAGAGCCCCTCGGATTTCGCCGTCGCGGTCCCCGCGATGAAGGCGTCCCAGGCCAGCTTGTGGACCCTTTCGTTTCCCGTTCCCCCCGCGTGGGACATCAGGATCGCCACGTCGTCCCCGGTGTATCCCACGTAGGTGTCGATCAGGAGCCCTTTCCCGAGGTCGGCGACCTTCGCCCGGACCGTCGCGAGCAGCTTCGCGCTCGGCCGGATGTGCCCCCCGATGGAACCGATGTCCGCCTTGATTACCGACAGCGTGACCTTCATGGAAACCTCCTTTCAGGCTGGTCTGGTCGTTACCTCACACCGGTACCATTCGACGAAACGGGAAACCCCGCGCCCGATGGGAGTGCGCGGGTCGTATCCGATCTCGTTCCTCGCGCGGGAGATGTCCGCGCACGTCACGGGAACGTCCCCGGGCTGCGGCGGCAGGAAACGCCGCACGGCGGCCTTCCCGCACGCCTTCTCGATCAGCGCGACCAGATCCGAAAGGGAGATCGTGGCGGATTCCCCGAGGTTGTAGACCCGGTACCCCGGCGGAGCGCCCATCGACCCGAGGATTCCCGAAACGATATCGTCTATGTGGGTGTAATCCCTCCGCGACGACCCGTCGCCGTACAGGTCGATCCCCTCCCCTTCGAGGATCCGGCGGGTGAACTTGTGGATCGCCATCTCCGGGCGCTGCCTCGGACCGTAGACGGTGAAGAAGCGCAGGGCGACCACGTTCATCCCGTAGAGGTGGCAGTAGGTGTGGCAAAGGAGCTCCCCCGCCTTCTTCGTCGCCGCGTAGGGGCTCACCGGGCGATCGACGAAGTCGTCCTCGGCGAAGGGGACCTTCGTATTTCCGCCGTAGACGGACGAGGAGGAGGCGAACAGGAGCTTCGGGACCCGCCGTTCCCGCGCCCAATCGAGGACCCGGATCGTTCCGAGGACGTTCACGTCCGCGTACCCGACGGGATCGGCGACCGACGGGCGCACTCCCGCCTTCGCGGCCAGGTGGATCAGCGCGTCGGCGGGCATCCCCTCCCCCCATCGGGCGAGGGCGGACGCGTCGCGGATATCCCCCTCGAGGAAGGAGAACGACGGGTGCGCCGAAAGCTTTGCCAGGTTCCGCTCCTTGATCCGCCGGTCGTAGAAGGGATCGAAGTTGTCGATTCCGAAGACGCGGTCCCCACGGGCCAGGAGGGCTTCGCAGAGATGCGAACCGATGAAGCCGGCGGCTCCGGTGACGAAGACGGTGCGGGGCAATCGATTCCTCCGGAGGTTCCTCTTCCCTCGATACGCAAATGATACCGCAGAACAGGGACGTTCCTGAGAACTTCCGTGGGACGGGGGGCGTTCCAGGGAAATCGCGCAATCCGCCATGCCGCTTTCGCCGGAATGGCTTGACAGGGAGGAGGGGGACGGAAAAGAATATCTGTTGCGGCGGCATAGCCAAGTGGTAAGGCAGAGGACTGCAAATCCTTTATCCCCCGGTTCGAATCCGGGTGCCGCCTCCATCCCTTCTTCCGCCCGGCGACGCCGTGTCGGACCTCCCCTCCATTTATGGTATCTTTCCTCCGGGAGCCCGGGTGGCGGAACTGGCAGACGCACGGGACTTAAAATCCCGAGGCCGCGAGGCCGTGGGGGTTCGATTCCCCCCCCGGGCACCAGCACGGCAGTCCGGTTGCGATAGAATTGCATTCTCAAACCATTCCACGGGGGGTGTTCCATGAGGAGATCCGTCCGAGGTATCGCGGTTGTCGCGTGTGCCCTCTTCGCCTTCGTATTCATGGGGGCGGAGAAGGCCAAACCGGCGGCGAAGCCTGCGGCCGAGCCGATCAGGGCGAAGATCGGCGTCATCTCGATCATCACCGGCCAGGGGGCGGCGTACGGCGAGGCGATCACCAACGGCATCAAGCTCGCCCGGGACGAGGTGAACGCAAAGGGAGAGGTCCTGGTCGACCTGAAGATCGAGGATTCCTCCGGCAAGCAGGAGCAGGCGCTGGCGGCGGCGCAGAAACTCATCAACTCGGAGCAGGTGGTGGCGATCATCGGCCCCACCCTTTCCAACGAAATGATGGTCGCGGGCCCCGAGGCGAACGCGAGCGGCGTGCCGATCATGGGGACCTCCACCACCGCGAAAGGGATCACGCAGATCGGCAAATACGTCTTCCGGAACGCGCTGCCCGAATCGCAGGCGATCCCGGCGTCCATCGGCAAGGCGGTGAAGAAGCACAACATCAGGAAGGTCGCCCTCCTCTACGGGAACGACGACGTCTTCACCAAGTCCGGCTTCGACACGATGAAAGAGGTTTCCGGGAAGCTCAAGCTGAACATATTGACGATCGAAACGTTCCAGAAGGGGCAGGCGGACTACAAGGCGCAGTTGACCAAGATCGCGTCGCTGAAGCCCGACGCGGTCTTCTGCTCCGCCCTGTACAACGAGGGGGGAGTCATCCTCGCACAGGCGCGGAAGATGGGGTTGAAGGTCCCGTTCGTCGGCGGGAACGGCTTCAACTCTCCGAAGGTCATCGAGATCGCCAAGGACGCGGCGGAAGGGCTGACCGTGGCCACCCCGTGGTTCGGAGAGAGCAACGACCCGAAGGTAAAAGGGTTCGTGGCGAAGTACGAGAAGGCGTACGGGAAGAAGCCGGACCAGTTCGCGGCCCAGGCGTACGACGCCTTCCACATCATGGCGAACGCGCTGAAGGCGGCGGGAATCGCGGACCGGGCGAAGCTGCGCGACTCGCTGGCGGCGACGAAGAATTTCCAGGGGGTCCTCGGGAAGTTCTCCTTCGACGCGGAGCGCGACGTCGTGATGTCGCCCATCGTCCTGATCGTCAAGGGCGGGAAGTTCACGATCTTCAACTGATCCGGGCATAGCGGCGGAGACGGACGTGTTCCTCGAGCAACTGATCAACGGCGTCACCCTGGGCAGCATCTACGCCATCGTGGCGCTGGGGTACACGCTCGTCTTCGGCGTTCTCGACATCATCAACATGGCCCACGGGGAGATCTTCATGTTCGGGGCGTTCGTCGGCATGCTCATCGTGAGCAAGGCGGGCGCCCCGCTCCCCGTGGCGTTCCTGGGGGCCGTCGTCGTCACCGCGGCGATGGGGCTGCTGCTGGAGCGGTTCGCCCTGCGACCATTGCGGGGCCGTCCCGGGGCCTCCCACCTGGCGTCGCTGATCAGCACGATCGGCGTCTCCATCCTGCTGGAGAACATCGCGCACAAGATCTTCGGCTCCGGGAACCACCTGTTCGAGACCTCCTTCGCGGAGATCCGCTTCGAGGTCGGCCCGGTGACGATCTACCTGGTCCAGGTGGTGATCCTTCTCATCTCCCTGCTCCTCATGACGGGGCTCGCGCTCTGGCTGGCGCGCACGCGCGCGGGGAAGGCGCTGCGCGCCACCGCGGAAAACCTCGAGACGGCCGGGCTGCTCGGGGTGGACACGAACCGGATGATCACCGCCACGGTGGTCATCGCCTCGGCGATGGGCGGGGTCGCCGGCGTGCTGGTGGGAATGGCGTTCAACTACATCAACAACCAGATCGGACTCTCCATGGGACTCAAGGGACTGGCGATCATCATCTTCGGCGGCATGGGGAGCGTCTACGGCGCCATGGCCGGAGGCTTGATCCTGGGGCTCTCCGAGACGTTCGTGGTCGCCTACGGGTCCTCCGGATACCGGGACGCGATCGCCTTCGTGGCGATCATCGTCATCCTCCTCATCAAGCCGCAGGGGCTCTTCGGGCAGGCGCACGCCGAGGCCCGTCGCTAAGTCGATGGAGTGGCTGAACCCGTACCACCTGCAGGTGGCGTCGTTCATGCTCATCAACGCCATCCTCGGGGTGAGCATCTTCATCACCCTTTCCACGGGGCAGCTCTCGCTGGGCAACGCCGGTTTCATGAGCATCGGCGCGTACGCCGCCGCCCTGCTTTCCACGCAGCACCAGGTCCCGATCCCCGTGGGGATCCTCGCGGGGAGCCTTCTTGCGGGAGCGGTCGGGATCCTGGTCGGCATCCCGTCCCTTCGCCTTTCCGGCGTCTACCTCGCGATCGCCACGCTCGGATTCGGCGAGGTCCTGCGCGCGGTCCTCATCAACTGGGAGTCTCTCACCGGAGGGGCGGTGGGGGTCGCCGCGATCCCGCAGATGGGGCGGGTGATCCTCTCGATGGCGCGCGACGGGGGGTTCTCCCCCGAATCGATCGGCCTGCGCAACAACCAGTTCATCAGCCTGTCGGTGTTCCTGGTCCTGCTCCTGTGCACCCTCCTCTCGGCCGCCTTCTTCCTTCGGCTTTCCCGGACCCGGGTGGGCCGCGCGTACACCGCCATCAAGCTGGACGAAAGCGCGGCCGAGGCGGCCGGGATCCCCGTGACGTATTACAAGGTGCTGGCCTTCTCCCAGGGAGCGCTCCTCTCCGGGTTCGCCGGGGCGCTGTTCGCGCACACGACGTCGTTCGTGAGCCCGGGGGACTTCACCTACCACCGGGCGGTGGAGATCCTCGTCTTCGCCGTCTTCGGAGGGAGCGAGCACCTCCTCGGTCCCGTCTTCGGCGCCGCCTTCCTCACCCTGCTTCCCGAGGCGCTTCGCGCGATCAGCGAGTACCGGTACATCCTCTACGGGATCCTGCTCGTGCTGATGATGGTCTTCCGGCCGCAGGGGGTGATCGACCCCGCGCTGCTGCGCCGGTTCCGCCGGTCCCCGAAGGAGACGGCGGCGTGAGCGGCCTCCTGTCCCTCCATGAGATCGGTAAAACGTTCGGGGGGCTTTCGGCCCTCTCCGGCATCTCCTTCGAGGTACGCCAGGGAGAGATCGTCGGGGTGATCGGTCCCAACGGCGCCGGAAAGACCACGCTCTTCAACGTGATCACCGCCCTGTTCCCCCCCACGGGGGGGGAGGTCCGGTGCGACGGGAAGCGGATCAGCGGGCTTCCGCCGCACGCCATTGCGAAGCGGGGGATCAGCCGGACGTTCCAGAACATCCGCCTCTTCTCCACCATGTCCGTCGAGGAAAACGTGATGGTCGGGAGGCATTGCCGCTCCGGCGCCGGGGTCTGGCGGGGCGTGCTGCGCACCCGGGGGCAGCGGCGGGAGGAGCGTGGGATCCGCGGGAAGACGCGGGAGCTGCTCGAACTCGTGGGACTGTCCGACGCGGATCCGGAAAGGACCGCGGGGAGCCTCCCGTACGGCCACCAACGGCGGCTGGAGATCGCCCGGGCGCTGGCCGCGGAGCCGCGCCTGCTGCTTCTCGACGAGCCGGCCGCGGGAATGAACGACGCGGAGACGCAGGAGATGTTCCTGCTCATCAAGCGGATCCAGTCGCTGGGAGTGACCATCCTGCTGATCGAGCACGACATGTCGCTGGTGATGAAGGCGTGCGACCGGCTGGTGGTGTTCAACTTCGGCCGGATGATCGCCGAAGGCGCGCCGGCGGCGATCCGGGACGACCCGCGGGTGATCGAGGCGTACCTCGGCGCCGCGGAGGGGGACGACGATGCTTGAGGTCCGGGGCGTCGATACGTACTACGGCAACATCCGCGCCCTGAAGGAGGTCTCGATCGACGTCCCCGGAGGAAGCGTGGTCGCCATCATCGGCGCGAACGGCGCGGGGAAAAGCACGCTGATGAAGACGATCGCGGGGGCCCTCCCGCAGCGCTCCGGCACGGTCTCCTTCCTCGGAGAGATGATTACCGGGCTGGCCTCCCACGAGATCGTGCGACGCGGCGTCGCCCTGGTGCCGGAGGGGCGGTCGATCCTCTCCCGGATGACGGTGCGGGAGAACCTCGAGATGGGCGCATTCACCCGGCGCGACGGGAAGAAGACGGCGCGGGACATGGATCGCGTGATGGAGCGGTTCCCCGTCCTGAAACAACGGGCGGGACAGCTCGGGGGATCGCTCTCCGGCGGAGAGCAGCAGATGCTGGCGATCGCCCGCGCGCTGATGTCGGCCCCGAAACTGCTGCTGCTGGACGAGCCCACCCTCGGTCTCGCGCCGCTCGTGGTGGCCGACATCTTCGCGATCATCCGGGAGGTCAACGCCGCCGGGACCACCCTCCTGCTCGTGGAGCAGAACGTGAAGCAGGCGATGAAGGTCTCCTCCTACACCTACGTGATGGAGACGGGGAAGATCGTCCTCTCCGGCCCCTCCAGGGAACTGCTCCAGGAGCCGCGGATCAAGGCGTCGTACCTGGGAAAAGCATAAAGAGCGCGCGGGAAGCGCTGCGTTCCGCCGAGGGGGGGCCGTTCGCTTCGTCCGCCGCCGCAACCTTCGCCGGGGCTGCGGCCAACCGTTGCCGTGCAACTCCGCTCAGACCCCCCCTCTCGGCCTCCACTCCGCGCGTGATGCGCGCCGAATCCTTTCGCGTCGTTCCTGCGTGCCAAAGGTGCGATCTCGCGGCGAGCGCCGGATACCGCCCGCACCGACGAGCGCACGACGCAGGGGGGCCCCCGAGGTTCAGTTGTGCAACACGGTGCGGAGGGCGCAGCGGGGGGTTCCACGAAGCGCCCCGTACAACACGCTGAAGGGGTACCCCACCGGAACGAATTGCAAGGTGGGGCAGCGTATGGAGCGCAAAGGGGGGACATTCCTGGTTTGTTGGGGGATGCAGGGGAGGAGTGTCCCCCGCCAGGAGCGGAATCGCAGTGAGCGGACGCAGGTCGCGAACGTAGCGGAGTGGAAGCCCCCGCGAGCACCGAAGCACAATGTTCATTGGCCGGGATTGACGACCGGGGACGCCCCCTGCGGAGGAGCGTCAGCACGGCGGGCGGTCCTCTGCTCCCGCCTCGGCTTCGGCCTTCGCGACGTCCACGCGCAGCAGGAGGAGGAGCCCGGCGATGAAGAAGACCGCCAGCGAGAGGATCGCGACGCGGTAGCTCCCGGTGAACTGCAGGGCGAGCCCGAAGAAGAGCGGCCCCAGCCAGCTCGTCCCCCGCTCGCTCACCTCGTACAGGGAGAAGTATTCCGCCTCCCTCCCGACCGGGATCATCCGGGAGAACAGGGACCGGGAGAGTGCCTGGCTCCCGCCGAGGACGACGGCCACGCACGCCGCCATGGCGTAGAATCCCCCCGCGGAGCGCAGCCCAGAATAGGCGTAGAAGAGCGTCCCCGTCCACAGGACGAGGCTGACGGCGATGGCGCGCTTCGCCCCCACGGCCTTCGCGAAAAGGTTGAACAGGAGGGCTCCGAAGAAGGCGACGAACTGGACCATCAGGATCGCGGTGGTCAGGGTGGAGACGGGAAGGCCGAGTTCCTCCTGGCCGAACTGCGACGAGAGGGCGATCACCGTCTGGATGCCGTCGTTGTACAGCAGGTAGGCGCCGAGGAAAAGCAGAAGCTGCGGGTGTCCCCGCGCCTCCCCGAAGGTTCGCCGCAGCTGGCGGAAACCGGTGACGAGGATCCCCTCCCCCGCCGGAGGTTTCCGCGAGGGATGCCTCCGGCGCAGCGTGGCGAGCGGCACGAGGGCGAATACCGCCCACCACACTCCCGCCGATGCGATGCTGATCCGTACCGCTTCTCCTCCCGTCAGGCCGAACTCCCGCGCACGGGAGAAGAGGACCAGGTTCAACAGGAGAAGCACCCCGCCGCCGAGATACCCGAACGCCCACCCCACGGAGGACACCGAGTCGCGCTCCTCCGGAGGCGCGAGGTCGGGCAGCCAGGCGTTGTAGAACACCACCGAGGCGCCGAAGAAGACGTTGGCCAGCAGGAACAGCCCCCCTCCCAGCAGGTAGCGCTTCCCCTCGAGGAAGTACAGCCCCACCGTCGCCGCGGACCCCGCGTAGGCGAACAGGAACAGCATCTGCTTCTTCCGGCGGGAGTAGTCGGCGATGGCCCCCAGCAGGGGGAGGAGGAGCACCTGGAAGAATACCGAGAGGGAGACGACGTACGGGAAAAACGACCCGGCCAGGACGGGGATGCCCAGGGGGTGGACGTATCCCGCGGGGTCGGCGGCGGCGCGGGCGACGGAGGTCAGGTACGGCCCCGTGAACACCGTCACCACCGTCGTGGAGAAGGCGGAGTTCGCGAAGTCGTAGAAGTACCAGCCGATCCGCTCGGGCCGGCCTTCCCGGGGAAGCGCCGTCAACGGTTCCTCCGACGAAAAACCCCCGGTCGCTTCACAAAGCGCCGGGGGTTTTTGCAACCGATGGAGCGGGCGACGAGATTTGAACTCGCGACTTCGACCTTGGCAAGGTCGCACTCTACCGCTGAGTTACGCCCGCGCGATGTTCGAGAATTGTAGGCGAACCCCGCGCGGCTTGTCAAGTTACGCGGCCACAGTTACGCGGCCACGGCGGGTCGCCACACTACCGCTTGAAGATCTCCCCGACGAAGCGGAAGAAGTAGTCGAGCCCCGACCATGCGGTGAGGACCAGACCGGCGGACAGGAAAACGATCCCCACGTCGTCGACGGGGATCCCGAAAACGGGGTAATGCAGGATGAGGGCCGCCACCCCGATATTCAGAAGCAGGGTCTTCGCCTTCCCGAGGCTCGATGCGGCGATGACCACCCCTTCCGTGGAAGCCACCCCGCGCAGCGCCGTGACCCCGATCTCCCGGCCGACCACGATGACCGCCATCCAGGCGGGGACCCGGCCGGGCGGGATGAGCATCGTCATCGCGGCGCACACGAGCAGTTTGTCGGCCAGCGGATCCAGCAGTTTCCCGAGGGCGGTGACCATGTGGTATCGCCGGGCGAGGTAACCGTCGAACAGGTCGGTGATCGTGGCGGCGACGAACAGGGAGAACGCCGCCACCGAACGGGCGAAGGAGATCTCCCTTCCCGCGGGCGGAAGAAGGATGAGGACCACCACCGGGATCGCCAGCATCCGCAGCAGCGTCAGGAGGTTCGGGGTGTTCAGCCGGGCGACACCGGTCATTCGACTGCGGAATATTGCCGGTACAGGTTCATCACGCGGCGCACGTACAGGCGAGTCTCCTGGTAGGGGGGAACGCCCCCGTACTTCCTCACCGCCGCCGGTCCGGCGTTGTACGCCGCGACGGTGTTGGTGAGGTCCCCCTCGAAGGTCTGGAGCAGTTCCTTGAGGTACCGGATCCCCCCTTCGATGTTCTCGATGGGGTCGAACGGATCCCGTACCCGCAGGCGCTTCGAGGTGAACGGCATCAACTGCATCACTCCCTTGGCCCCCTTGGGGGAGACGGCCTTGCGTTGTCCGTTCGATTCCGCCTTGATGATGGCGTGGACGAGCGCGGGAGGCAGGTCGTTCGCCCGGGAGAACCGGTCGACATACCCGGTCATCCAGCTTGCCCCCGGGAGCGCGGCCGCCTGCGCCGGAGGCGGAGCTTTCGGCCCCTCCCGGAGATAGAGCTCGAACTTCCCGTTCGGCTGGGTGTTGGAGAAGTGGATGACCCCGTCCCCGTCCACGTAGCGGTAGATGTCCGCCCCGGAAACGACCGGCCAGAGGATGAAAGAAAGGATGAAAAGAAGCCGTAATTGAACCATAATTCGTTATTGTAGTTACAGTATCCCGCCGAAGTCAAACAACGCGAGCACATTTACCGGGGGAGGCGTCATGGGGAGGGTGTCGAAGTTCCTGGTCATCGGCAGCGGGATCGCCGGTTTGAGTTTCGCGCTCCGGGCGGCGAAGAAGGGTCCGGTCACCATCATCACCAAGACGGAGGCGTCCGAGTCCAGCACCAACTACGCGCAGGGAGGGATCGCCACCGTCTGGAGCGGCGAGGACACCTTCGAGTCCCACATCGAGGACACCCACCGGGCGGGCGCGGGGCTGTGCCACACCGACACGGTCGACATGGTGGTGCGCGACGCCCCGGCGCGGATACGGGAGCTGATCGAGTGGGGGGTGGAGTTCACCCGGCAGACCGGCAAGAAGGAGTACGACCTCCACCGCGAGGGAGGACACTCGCGGCGCCGGATCTTCCACGCGAAGGACCTGACGGGGCGGGAGGTGGAGCGGGCGCTCCTCCTCCGCGCGCGGAAAAACCCCCGGATCCGGATCTTCGAGCACCACACGGCGATCAATCTCATCACCCGGCAGAAGCTCTCCTCCTTCGACCATCCGGGGGTCGACGAGGTGCTCGGCGCCTATGTGCTCGACCGGAAGACGGGGGAGATCCACACCTTCGTGGCGGACGTGACGGTCCTGGCCACGGGCGGTTCGGGAAAGGTGTACCTGTACACGAGCAACCCCGATGTCGCCACGGGGGACGGGGTCGCTCTGGCGTACCGCGCGGGAGCGACGATCGCCAACATGGAATTCGTCCAGTTCCACCCCACCTGTCTCTATCACCCGCAGGCCAAATCGTTCCTCATCTCCGAGGCGGTCCGCGGCGAGGGAGCGATCCTCTGCAACCGCGCGGGGAAGCGGTTCATGGAGGGAGCCCACCCGATGAAGGAGCTCGCTCCGAGGGACATCGTCGCCAGGGCGATCGACGCGGAGCTGAAGCGCACCGGGGAGGATTGCGTCTACCTCGACATCCGGTTCAAGGGTGCCGCGTTCATCAGGAAGCACTTCCCGAACATCCACGGGACGTGCCTGACGTTCGGCATCGACATGACGAAGGAGCCGCTGCCGGTGGTCCCGGCGGCGCACTACCAGTGCGGCGGCGTGCGGACGAACCTGCACGGGGAGACGGATATCCAGCGGCTCTTCGCCCTCGGGGAGTGCGCGGGCACGGGGCTCCACGGCGCGAACCGCCTCGCGTCCAATTCCCTGATCGAGGCGCTGGTCTTCTCCCACCGCGCGGTCGAGCGCGCCTCCACCGCGTACATCGGCAAACCGAGGCCCCGCATCGACATTCCGAAGTGGGACCCCGGGAAGGCGCAGGAGCCGGACGAGGCGGTCGTGGTCTCCCACAACTGGGACGAGATCCGCCGGACGATGTGGAACTACGTGGGGATCGTCCGGTCGAACAAGCGGTTGTCGCGGGCCCTCGACCGGATCGAGCTGCTGAAGAGGGAGATCTCGGAGTATTACTGGAACTTCAAGGTGACGGGCGACCTGCTCGAGCTGCGCAACATCTGCACGGTGGCGGAGCTGATCGTCCGCTGCGCCATGCAGCGCAAGGAGAGCCGGGGGCTCCACACGACGATCGACTACCCGTACCTGGACGACGAACACGGCCGCAAGGACACGCTGGTCCGGCGCACCCGTTTCTAGTCGGACGGCGCCCTACTGCCAGGCGAGGACGGCGCGCCCCTCGACGCCCGAAAGGACGAGCTTCAGGCGGGGAGACCCGGCCCGCGGAGCGCCCGCCGGCTCCCCCGCTTCCCGGGGGAACGCCACCTCGTACGCCCGGTACCATGTCCCGGAATACGGGAAGAAACGGACGATCTCCTCCGGATGCATGGACGACTTGCGGACATAGGCCGGCTCGAAGTCCACCTCGTCCCCCCGCACCAGCCGCAGGCTCCAGAGCGTCCCCGGCTTCTCGAGGTCGTTCCACTTCTCCTCCGGCACGTACAGGGCCACGAAGAAGAGGACGTGCTTCTCCGATTCCTGCCGCCAACGGGAGATCACCTGCTCCCGCCGCGCGGTGTCGAGATAGTAGATGTTCGAGTACTCCTCCGCGAAGGCGGCGACCCACGGCTTGGAGAGCCAGGTGGCGGACAGGATGAACCGGGTGTCCAGGCCGTCGTGGACCTCCCGGGTGCGGGTCGCGGACTCCGTCACTTGTCGGTAGGAGGGGGACCCCATGACCTTCTCGTAGAGGGCGACCGACCGCGGACCGCAACCGGCCGCGACCGTCGCCAGGACCAGGACGGCTAGTGCAGCGCGCCGAAGGGTGTCAGGCATCCTCGACGTCCTCCCGGAGGAACATCGGCTCGACGCGGTACCCCGCCGCCGCCACGGCCTCCGAACCTCCTTCGTTCCGGTCGACCAGGCAAAGGACCCTCGCCACGACGAGTCCCGATCCGACCGACCGCTCGATCGCCCGCATCGTCGAGGCGCCGGTGGTCACCACGTCCTCGAGGATCGCCACGCGCATCCCCGGCCGGAGATTCCTCGTCCCCTCGATCCACTCCGCCGTGCCGTGCTTCTTGGGCTCCTTGCGGATGATGAACGCCGGCACCGGCCATCCCCGCAGGGCGCTGGTGAGGGAGACGGCGGTCACGATCGGGTCCGCCCCGAGGGTGATCCCTCCCACCGCCTCGGGACGCTCTCCCCGCTCGAGCATGGCGCAGAAGAGCCGCCCCGTGAGGACGGCCCCCTCCGCGTCGAGGGTGGTCTGCTTGCAGTCGATGTAGAAGTCGGATTCCCGCCCCGAGGAGAGGATGACCTTGCGACGCTCGTAGCTTTTCTCCTTCAGGAGGACCAGGAACTTCCGCCGGTCGGCGGCCAGTTCCGGCGGGAACACGGCGGATCGATGGGTCGCGCTGGGCATCGTTTCCCCCTAGCGGATGCAGCGCCGCTCGAATGCCAGGATATTTACGAGACGCTGCACTTGTCTCCTTAGACGCGGACCGAGCCGCGGAACAGCGGCAACTGTTCCCCGACCTCTTCCGTCTCGAGCGGGACCGGGTACCTCCCCGAGAAGCAGGCGTCGCAATACGTGGTCTGCCTGTTCGGCACGCAGGCGTGGAGGCCCTCCATGCTGAGATATCCGAGGCTGTCGGAGGTGAGGTAGGTGTTGCTCTCCTCCTGCGTGTGGGTCGCGGCGATCAGGTCCCGCCGCAGCGGGGTGTCGATCCCGTAGAAGCACGGGTAGCACGTCGGGGGGGAGCTGATGCGGAGGTGGACCTCCTTCGCACCCGCCGCCCGGATCATCTTGATGATCTTGCGCCCGGTCGTCCCCCGGACGATGGAGTCGTCCACCACCACGACCCGTTTCCCCGAGACCACGCCGCGGACGGCGTTCAGCTTGATCTTCACGCCGAAGTGGCGGATCGACTGCTGCGGCTCGATGAAGGTGCGGCCGACGTAGTGGTTCCGGATCAGCCCCATCTCGAAGCGGATCCCCGACGCCTCGGAAAACCCGAGCGCGGCCGGGACGCCCGAGTCGGGCACGGGGATGACGACATCGGCATTTGCCGGGCACTCCATCGCCAGCTGTCGCCCGAGCGCCTTGCGGACCTCGTAGATGCTGGCGCCGCCCATGATCGAGTCGGGACGGGCGAAGTAGACGTACTCGAAGATGCAGAACCGCTCCACCGCCGGGAGGAACGGCCGGTGGGAGTGGACCCCCCGCTCGTCCACCACGATCATCTCGCCCGGCTCCACCTCGCGCAGGTACTGCGCCTCGATCAGGTCGAGCGCGCACGACTCGGAGCAGATGACCGTTCCCCCGTCCCCCTTCAATTTTCCGAGGGCGAGGGGACGGATCCCGTGGGGGTCGCGCACGCCGATCAGCTTGTCCCGGGTCATGAAAAGGAGGGAGTACGCGCCGCGGACCTGGTTCAGCGCGTCGACGATGCGATCCTCGATCCGCTCCTTCCTGGAACGGGCGATGAGGTGGACGATGACCTCGGTGTCCATCGACGACTGGAAGATGGATCCGGAGACCTCGAGTTCGCGCCTGATCTCCTGGGCGTTGACGAGGTTGCCGTTGTGCGCCACGGCGATGGAGCCGGACTCGAAGTCGACCACCACCGGCTGGGCGTTTTTCAGCTCCGAGCTGCCCGTCGTGGAATACCGCACGTGACCGATCGCCATGTGCCCCGGGAGCCGGGAGAGGATCTCCTCGGAGAAGATGTCGGCGACCAGCCCCATCTCCTTGTGGAAGATGATCCCTTCGCCATCGGTGCTGGCGATCCCGGCGCTCTCCTGGCCGCGATGCTGCAACGCGTAGAGCCCGAGGTACGTCATGTTGGACGCCTCGGGATGACCGTGGATCCCGAAGACGCCGCATTCCTCGTGCCAGCCGTCGGACATGCGCTACCCTCTATCCTTCCAGGCCCAGGGCCGCCGCGAACCCCTCGCTCCACGCCGTACGGAGCTCCGCGGCCCCCACCCTCGCCAGACCTTCGATGTCGATATGCTCCCCGCCGACCGCGCCCAGCTCCTTCATTGTAATACGGAACCGGCGGGCCAGATCGAGGAGGGGATCCCGTTTCTCCGGCGGGCACGACAGCAGGACGGCCCCCTGGCACTCCGAGAACATGGCGAAATCCGGCCGGGACGATTCGGGGAACGGGCTCCGGACCCGCGCGCCGATCGCTCCTCCAGGGCGGGAGACGCACGATTCCGCAAGGGCGCAGGCGAAGCCTCCCTCCGCGAGGTCGTGGGCGGAAGAGACGAGATTCGCCGAGGCCGCCTCCCGCAGGAACTCCAGGAGCCTCTTCTCGTGGGCGAGGTCGACCGGCGGCGGAGTTCCCGCCACCTTCCCGTGGATCTCCTTGAGGTAGAGGGAGCCGCCCAGGTGAAGGCCGAGGCGGTCCGCCCCCGCGAGCAGGACGAGGTCCCCCGCCGCGGAAAATCCCTGGACCTTCCGGTTCGAGGCGTCCTCGATCAGCCCGACCATCGCCACCGCGGGGGTGGGGTGGATCCCCTTCCCCATCGTTTCGTTGTAGAAGGAGACGTTTCCGGAGACCACCGGGACGCCGAGGGCCTCGCACGCCTTCGCCATCCCCTCGATCGCGGAGCGGAACTGCCACATGACCTCCGGCTTTTCGGGGTTGCCGAAGTTCAGGCAATCCGAGAGGCCGATCGGCTCCGCGCCGGAGCAGGCGACGTTGCGGGCGGCCTCGCAAACGGCGATCATCCCTCCGACGAAGGGGTCCAGGAAGCAGAACCTGCTGTTGCAGTCGACGGAAAGGGCGATCCCCTTCCGGGTCCCCTTGATGCGCAGGACCGCCGCGTCCGAGCCGGGGAGGACCAGGGTGTTCGTCCGGATCATGTGGTCGTACTGGCGGTAGACCCACTTCTTGTCGGCCATCTCGGGGCAGGCCATGAGGCGCATCCACGTCTCCCCGAGGTCCGAAGGGGCGGGGAGGCCCGCCGGATCGAGTCTCTGGAGGGCGTCCTGCCCCTCCGGCCGTACCGCCGGCCGGTCGTAGACGGGCGCCTGGTCGGTCAGCGCGGCGATGGGGATCTCCGCCACCGTCCTCCCGCGCCATCGCACCCGGCCGATACCGTCCCCGGTCACCTCGCCGATCACGGACACGTCGAGGTCCCACTTCTCGAAGATCTCCCGGACCTCGCCCTCCCTTCCTTTCTTCGCCACGATGAGCATCCGCTCCTGGGACTCCGAGAGCATCAGCTCGTAGGGAGTCATCCCCTCCTCGCGCTGCGGCACCCGGTCGAGGTCCATGACGAACCCGGTTCCCGCCCGGGAAGCCATCTCGAAGGAGGAGGAGGTGAGCCCCGCCGCTCCCATGTCCTGGATGCCGACGATGGCGTCGGTGCGCATGAGCTCGAGGCATGCCTCGAGCAGGAGCTTCTCCGTGAACGGGTCCCCCACCTGGACGGTGGGCCGCTTCTCCTCGGACTTCTCGTCGAACTCCCCGGAAGCCATCGTCGCCCCGTGGATGCCGTCGCGTCCGGTCTTCGACCCGACGTAGACGACGGGATTCCCCACGCCCGATGCGGTGCCGCGCCAGATCCGCTCGTGGCGCACCACGCCGAGGGTGAACGCGTTCACGAGGATGTTCCCGTCGTAGCACTCGTCGAAGTAGACCTCCCCGCCGACGGTGGGGACGCCGATGCAGTTGCCGTACCCGGCGATCCCCGATACCACGCCGGAAACCAGGTACCGCGTCCGCGGGTGGTCGGGGCGGCCGAAACGCAGGGAGTTCAGCGACGCGATGGGCCGGGCCCCCATGGTGAACACGTCCCGCAGGATCCCCCCGACGCCCGTGGCCGCGCCCTGGTACGGCTCGATGAAGGACGGGTGGTTGTGGCTCTCCATCTTGAAGGCCACCGCGAGACCGTCGCCGATGTCGACGATCCCCGCGTTCTCCCCCGGTCCCTGCAGGACGCGCGGTCCCTTCGTCGGGAATTTCTTCAGGTGGACCCGCGAGCTCTTGTAGGAGCAGTGTTCGCTCCACATGACGGAGAAGATCCCGAGCTCGGTGAGCGTCGGGGTGCGTCCGAGGATCTCGCGGACCTTCCCGTACTCCCCGGCGGAGAGGCCGTGCTCCCGCGCCAGCTCGGGGGTGACCGGTTTCTCTCTCATCCCGACCTTCCCCCGGGTCCGGCGGCCATCGCGTCGAACAGGCGGCGTCCGTCGGCGCTCCCGAGGACTTCTTCCGCGCACCGCTCCGGGTGGGGCATCATCCCGAGGACGTTCCCTTTCTCGCTGCAGATCCCCGCGATGTTCCTCGCGGAGCCGTTCGGGTTGGACTCTCCCGTCACGTTCCCTTCCGGGTCGCAGTAGCGGAAGACCACCTGTCCCCGCTCCTCGAGGGCGGACAAGGTCGGCTCGTCCGCATAGTAGTTCCCCTGGTAATGCGCGACGGGGATCTTCAGGATCGTCCCCGCGGGGATCCCGCGGGTGAACGGCGTGCGTTCCGTCTCCGCGCGAAGGTGGACGTAGTCGCAGACGAACCGGAGGGATTCGTTGACGATCATCGCCCCCGGAAGCAGGCCCGCCTCCAGCAGGATCTGGAAGCCGTTGCAGATGCCGATCACCGGTCCGCCCCCTTCCGCGAACCGGCGGACCGCCCCCATCACGGGAGAGAGCTTCGCCATCGCCCCCGTGCGCAGGTAGTCGCCGTAGGTGAAGCCCCCGGGGATGACGACGGCGTCGAACCCGTCGAGGGAGGATTGCTTGTGCCAGACGAACTCCGCGTCCACGCCCACCACGTGCTTCAGCGCGTGGTAGGCGTCGTGGTCGCAGTTGGAGCCGGGGAAAACGAGGACGGCGGTCTTCATCGGCCCCCCCTACCCCCCGATCTCGATCCGGTACTCTTCGATGACCGTGTTCGCCAGGAGCCGCCGGCACGCCTCGTCGAGGCGGCGGCGCGCTTCCTCCGGCCCGATCTCCTTCAGCGTGATCTCCATGAGCTTCCCGACACGGACGTCCTCCACCCCGTCGATCCCGAGGTGGGAGAGCGACGCGTGGATCGCCTTCCCCTGCGGGTCGAGGACCCCCCGCTTCAGCGTGACGTAGATTTTCGCCTTCACGCCTTCCCTCCCTTTCGCGCGAACACCCGGTCGATGATCCCGTCGATGTTCTTCAGGTAGTAGCCGAGGTCGAACAGCTCGTCGAACTCCTTCTTCGACAGCGCTGCGCGCACGTCCTTGTCCTTCCAGAGGAGCCCCTGGAGCGGCCGGCGCGTCTTCCACGCCTTCATCGCGGAGCGCTGGACCACCTCGTACGCCTTTTCCCGCGAGAAGCCCTTCGCGGCCAGGGCGAGGAGCACGCGCTGCGAGAACAACAGCCCGTGGGTGCTCTCGAGGTTCTTCCGCATCCTCTCGGGATACACCAGGAGCTTCTCCATCATCCCACGGAACCGTCCGAGGGCGAAGTGCAGGAGGATGGTGGCGTCGGGAGCGATCACCCGCTCCGCGGAGGAATGACTGATGTCCCGCTCGTGCCAGAGCGCCATGTTCTCCATCGCCGTGACGGAGTAGCCGCGCAGGAGCCGGGAAAGGCCGGAGAGGTTCTCGGAGAGGACGGGGTTCCGCTTGTGCGGCATGGCGGAGGACCCTTTCTGGCCCGCGGAGAAGAACTCCTCCACCTCGAGGACCTCCGTCCGCTGCAGGTGGCGGATCTCGGTGGCGAACTTGTCGAGGGAGGAGGCGACGATGGCGAGCGCGGCGAACACCTCGGCGTGCCGGTCCCGCTGGATCACCTGGGTGGAGGCGGGGGCGGCGGAAAGCCGGAGCTTCCGGCAGACGTACTCTTCCACCGAGGGATCGATGTTGGCGAAGGTCCCCACCGCTCCGGAGATCTTCCCGACGGAGATCGCCTCGCGCGCGCGCGCGAGGCGCACGATGCCCCGCCGCATTTCGTCGGCCCACAACGCCATCTTCCACCCGAACGTCACCGGCTCGGCGTGGATGCCGTGCGTCCGGCCGATCATCACCGTGTTCCGATGCTCCAGGGCGCGGGCCTTCAGGACGTCGAAGACCCCTTCCGCCTCCCGGATCAGGAGCGTCATGGCCTGCCGCATCTGGATGGCGAAGGCGGTATCCAGGACGTCGGAACTGGTCATCCCCACGTGGAGGAAGCGGGAATCGTCGCCGATGTGCTCCGCCACGGAGGTCAGGAAGGCGATGACGTCGTGCTTGACCTTCTTCTCGATCTCGTTGATCCGGGCGACGTCGAACGCCGCCTTCTTGCGGACCCGCGCCAGCGCGTCCGCGGGGATCCACCCCTGGCGGACCATCGCCTCCATGGCGAGGATCTCGATGTCGAGCCAGATCCGGAACCGGTTCTCGTCGCGCCAGATGGCCGCCATTTCCGGCCGCGTGTACCGTTCGATCACGTCGTCACCCTCCCTGGATCCCCGTGTGCCCGAAGCCTCCGGCGCCCCGCGGGGTCCCTTCCAGCTCCGTTACGATCTCGAGGCGCGCCCGCAACGTCCGGGAGAATACGATCTGGGCGATCCGGTCCCCCCGCCGGACGTGGAACGGTTCCTCTCCGAAGTTCGCGAGGATCACGCACACCTCGCCGCGGTAGTCCGGGTCGATCGTCCCCGGGGAGTTGAGGCACGTCACGCCGTGACGGATCGCCAGCCCGCTGCGGGGCCGCACCTGCCCCTCGACCCCCGGCGGCATCGACAGCGCGATCCCCGTGGGGATCTTCGCCCTCCCCATCGGCGGGATGACGATCTCGCCGTCGACGTCGGCCGAAAGATCCATCCCGGCGGACCCGTCCGTCTGGTACGCGGGGAGCCGGTCCGCCCCCCCTCCGCGCAGCAGCAGCACCCGGATCCCGCATTCTTCGCCCATCGCGTTAAAAGGAAAGCCCGGCGTCGGGCAGATCCCCGACGGCGGCCAGCGTGAACCGGTCCCTGCGGAGCACCTCCGCCGCCAGCGCGCGAACCTCCTCCGGCGTCACGGCGTCCACGCGGTCGAGGATCGCCTCCGGGGGCTCCAGGCGGGAGAGGAACATCTCGTTCATCGCGAGGAACGACATCCGGTACCCGGTGCTCTCCAGCGAGAGGAGCGTGTTCCCCTTGATGAGCTCCTTGCCCAACGTGACCTCCTCGTCCGTGACTCCCCCCTGTTGAAGGGCATCCACCACCTCGCCGGCGACCGAGAGCACTTCCGCGGCGTTCGCACGCCCCGTGCCGGCGTAGATTTCGAGGATCCCCGCGTCCGCATAGGCGGAAAGGGACGATCCCACGGAGTATGCCAGCCCCCGCTCCTCGCGGATCTGCTGGAAGAGGCGGCTGCTGGAGCTGCCCCCGAGGATCGCGTTCAGCACGTCCATGGCGTAGACCCGTTCGCTTCGCCGGGACACCCCCGGGGCGCCCAGGCACACGTGCACCTGCTCGAGGGGCCTCCGCTTCAGGAACGCCCCGTGCACCGGCGCCGTGGGGGGCGCCGGAACCAGCGGCTCCCCGAGCGGGAGGGAGGACAGGGCCCGTTCGAACGCTTCCGCCACCGCCGGGTGCGGGAGGTTGCCCACCGCCGTCACCACGATCCCCTTCCGCCGGAACCGGTCGTTGAAATACCCCATGACCCTGCGCCGGTCGAACCGCTCCACGCTTTCCGAGGCCCCCTGCACGGGGAGCCCCAGCGGGTGCCCCCCCCAGTAGGCGGCGTTGAAATAGTCGTGGAGATACTCCTCGGGCGTGTCGTCCACCATGAGGATCTCCTGGAGGATGACGCCTTTCTCGCGGTCGAGTTCAGCCTCCTCGAAGAGGGAGTTCCGGTAGATGTCGGTGAGCAGGTCCACGAGGAGGGGAAAATCCTTCTCCATGGATTTGGCGAAGAAATACGTGTACTCCCGGGAGGTGTACGCGTTCATCATGCCGCCCACCGATTCGATGGCGCGCGAGATGTCCACGGCCCGGCGGCGCGGCGTCCCCTTGAAGAGCATGTGCTCGATGAAGTGGGCGATGCCGCTGTCGGCGGGCGTTTCCGCGCGCGAACCCACCGGGACCCAGATCCCCACCGTGGAGGACCGCAGCCAGGAGACCTGCTCGGTGACGACGGCGACGCCGTTGCCGAGAAGGGTGCGGGCGACCGTCATCGACGTCTGCCGTCTATCGCGGACGCTGCACGAACACTAACGGCGTCCCCTCGATCCCCCGCCGCGGCCGCCGTCCCGCCCGCGATCCCGGGGGGGCCCGCTCTTCTCCCGGTCGCGGTCCTGCCCCGGCGCCGGGCCCGTGGCCTCGGGGAACCGCCCCTCCTCCTCGAACTCCTTGTGGGAGAGCCGGATCTTCCCGTCCCGGTCCACTTCGAGGACCCGGACCTTGACCTCGTCCCCCTCCTTGAAGCAGTCGGCCACGTTGACCCGGTGCGCCGAGATCTGCGAAACGTGGAGGAGGCCGTCCGTGCCCGGGAAGATCTCCACGAAGGCGCCGAAATCCATGATCTTGCGGACCCGCCCCTCGTAGACCTTTCCCACCTCGGCGGTCTGGGTGATCCCCTCGATGATGGAGATCGCCGCGCGCGCCGAGTCGGCGTTCACCGCGGCGATCTTCACGGTGCCGTCGTCGTCGATGTCGATCTTCACGCCCGTCTGTTCCTGGATCCCGCGGATGACCTTTCCTCCCGGACCGATGATCTCGCGGATCTTGTCGGTCTTCACCATCATCACGTAGATCCGCGGGGCGAACGGGGAGAGCTCGGGACGGTGCACGTCCATGACGGCGTTCATCTTCCCGAGGATATGGAGGCGACCCTCGCGGGCCTGCCGCAGGGCGGAAAGCATGATTTCCCGGCTGACGCCCCCGATCTTGATGTCCATCTGGATGGCGGTCACTCCGTTCTTCGTCCCCGCCACCTTGAAATCCATGTCGCCCAGGTGGTCCTCGTCTCCGAGGATGTCGGAGAGGACCGCGACGGCGTCCCCCTCCTTGATGAGCCCCATCGCGATGCCGGAGACGGCCCCGGAGGTCGGGATCCCGGCGTCCATCATCGCCAGGGACGAACCGCACACCGTGGCCATCGAGGAGGATCCGTTGGACTCGAGCACCTCGGCGACCACCCGCACCGTGTAGGGGAAGTCGACGTTCACCGGTATGACCTTCGTCACGGCGCGCTCGGCGAGAGCCCCGTGTCCCACCTCGCGGCGGGCGGGGGCGCGCAGCATCTTCACCTCTCCCACGCTGAAGGGCGGGAAATTGTAGTGGAGCATGAACGCCTTGGTGGTGTCCCCCAGGATCGAGTCGATCCGCTGCTCGTCCTGCGACGTCCCGAGGGTCGCCGTGACAAGGGCCTGCGTCTCGCCGCGTGTGAAGACGGCGGAGCCGTGCGTGCGGGGGAGGACCCCCACCTCGCAGGTGATGGGGCGGATGTCCGTGAGCCCCCTGCCGTCGATCCGCTTCTTCTCCCGGAGAATCGTCCCGCGGACGATCTTCTTCTCGAGGCTCTTGAAGGCGTCCGGGATCAGCGCCCCCTTCTCCGCGCGCTCGTCGTCGGTGAAGGCGGCACGAACCGCCTCGGAAATCTCCTCGATCCGCTTGTGACGGTCCTGCTTCGCCCGGATGCCGTACGCCTCCGCCAGGGGTCCCTCGGCGATCGAGGAGATCTTCCGCAGATCCTCCTCGGCGAGGACCTGCTTCTCGAAGGCCCGTTTCTCCTTGCCGATCTCCCGCGTCATCCGCTCCTGGAGGTCGAGAACCGGCGCCAGGGACCGGTGCGCGAAGAGGATCGCATCGAGCACCTCCTCCTCGGGCACCTCGTTCGCCTCTCCCTCGACCATCAGGATCGCGTCGCGACTTCCGGCGACGAAGATGTTCAGGTCGCTCCGATCGAAATCGGGAAGGCGGGGATTGACCACCAGTTCCCCGTCGATCCGGCCGACCCGCGCTCCGGCGATCGGCCCGTTGAAGGGGATATCGGAGATCGAGAGCGCCGCCGAGGCGCCGATCATGGCCAGGATCGCCGTGTCGTTTTCCTTGTCCGCGGAGAGAACGGTGGCGATCACCTGGATCTCGTTATAGAACCCTTTCGGGAAGAGCGGACGGATGGGCCGGTCGATCATCCGGGAGGTGAGGACCTCGAATTCCGAGAGTCTCCCCTCGCGCTTGAAGAAGCCGCCGGGGATCTTCCCCACGGAGAACGTCTTCTCCACGTAGTCGACGACCAGCGGCAGGAAGTCGATGCCGGGACGCGGGTTCTCGGTCACGCAGGCGGTGACCAGCACCACCGATTCTCCGTAGCGGACGACCGCGGCGCCGCCCGCCTGGCGGGCCCAACGGCCCGATTCAATGGACAGGTTTCGTCCGGATACTTCTATTTCGTACACGTTTCCCACAGTGATGGATTCCCTTCTCGTGGCGGCCCCGCCAGGGGGCCGCGGATTGTGTTGTCCGGAGGTTGTTGAAGCGGTGCCGGGGCTACTTGCGCAGGCCGAGCGTCTCGAGCAGGGCCTTGTACCGCGTCGATTCCTTCGACTTCAGGTAGTCCAGCAGGCGCCGCCGCTGTCCGACCAGCTTGAGCAGCCCCCGCCGCGTGCTGAAGTCCTTCGAGTGCGACTTCAGGTGGTCGGTGATCATGTTGATCCGCTCCGTGAGGAGCGCGACCTGGACCTCCGGGGACCCGGTGTCCGTGTCGTGCACGCGGAACTTGCCGATGATGTCGCTCTTTTTCTCAGTGACCAGACTCATGACCTTTTGCCTTTCTCCTTTCCTTGCGTCGAGAATATTGCGGATTCATTGAGGATTTCCTTTATACCATATCCAATCCCGTATGTAAATCAGATGCCCCGAAGGATTTTCCAGAGCCCCGAGGAATCCCTCCCGACGATCGCCAGCGGCTCCCGCAGCGGGGTCACCAGCAACGCGAGATCCCCCGGCGGAGCGGTCGCGCGGTCGGACAGCCACGGTCCCGAGAGGCGTCCGGTGCGGACGGAGGAGACCGACGCCGCCGGGACCACCCAGTGCGGGATCCGTCCGAGCGCGTCCACGATCGGGAGGAGCAGGGAGGCCGCCTCGAAGCGAAGCCCCCGCTCCCGCAACTCGTCCAGCGTCACCGCCTGCTCGACGCGGAACGCCCCCACCCGGATCCGTCGAAGCTCCGACACGGTCAACGGAACCCCGAGGCGCGCGCCCAGGTCGCGGGGCAGCGACCGGACATAGAATCCCTTCGAGACGGCGAGAAAGGCCCGAAAACCCTCCGGCCCGTACGCGATGAGCCGCGCCTCGCGGACCGTGACGCGCCGCGCCGCGAGCGGAACTTCTTTCCCCTTCCGCGCAAGGGCGTAGGAGCGCACGCCTCCCACCTTGACCGCGGAGTACGCCGGCGGGACCTGGTCGAAGGTCCCCACGAGGGCCGCCAGCGCCTCCGCCACCGCCGTCTCCGTCGCCGCGGCCCCGGGGCGCTCCTCCACGGGCTTCCCCGTCGCGTCGCCGGTGTCCGTGGCGACGCCGAACGCGAATCCCGCCTCGTACTCCTTGTCCTCTTCCGTGAGGTAGCCGGCGATCTTCGTGGCGGCGCCGACGCACACCGGCAGGACGCCGGTGGCCATCGGGTCGAGTGTGCCGGCGTGGCCGCACTTCCGCTCCTTGAGGATCCGTCCCACGGCCTGGACCGCCTGGAACGAGGTGATCCCCCGGGGCTTGTCGAGGACGAGCACTCCCGCGGTCACGACATCACGGCCGCGAGCGCCTCGAGCATCTTCCTCTTCACGTCGGGAAGCGTCCCCGGGACGGTGCATCCGGCGGCATTGTGGTGTCCGCCCCCGCCGAAACGGGCCGCGACGGCGGAGACGTCCACGCGTCCCTTCGACCGGAAGCTCACCCGGAAGACGTCCTCCCCCTCCTCCCGGAAGGAGACCGCCACCTCGACGCCGACGATCGAGCGGGGATAGTTGATGAACCCCTCGAGGGCGTCCTTGCCGGAGGCGAACTCCCGCAGGTCTTCCCGCATCGTGGTGATGGAGGCCACCCGCCCCCCCGCGGAAACCTCGAGGGAACCGAGCACCCGGCCGAGCAGCCGGAGCCGGCTGGCGCTCTGCGTCTCGTACACCTGCTCCGCAACGGCCCAGGGATCGACACCCCTTCGGACCATCTCCCCCGCCACATGGAACGCCTCGGGCGAGGAGCTTCCGTAATGGAACGACCCGGTGTCGGTGAGAACGGCGACGTAGATGTTCGTCGCCACGTCGAGGTCGATGTCGTACCCCATGGCCGAGAGGATCCGGTGGACGAGGAGTCCCGTGGCGGCGGCGGCGGGATCGACCAGGGAGAGTCCCCCGAGATCGTCGTTCGTCCGGTGATGGTCGATGTTCACCAGGAGGGGGCACTTCCGCAGCTCGACTCCGACGCGTCCCGTCCGCTCCGGAGAACCGCAATCCACCACGACCGCCACGTCGTACTTCGAACCGTCTTCCTCGAAGACCACGGTCCCGGCCCCCGGGAGGAAAAGGAGATTGCCGGGGACCGGGTCGGCGTTCAGCACCGTCGCGGTCTTCCCCATGTTCCTCAGGGCGAGGGCGAGCGCCAGCTCGGACCCGATGGCGTCCCCTTCCGGATTCTCATGGCAGGCGACGAGGAATCGGTCCTTTTCCCGCAGGACGCGGCAGATCGCGGAGAGATCACCCCTCATCCGGCACTTCCTTCCCCTCCGGGATTCCCCGGAGGATCGCGTCGATCCGGGCGCCGCGGTCGTACGAGTCGTCGTAATGGAACTGCAGGTCGGGGGCGTACCGAAGGTCGAGGAGATGGCTCAGTTCCCGCCGCAGGAAACCGGAGGAACGGCGAAGGGCCTTGGCCACGGCAGGGCGCTCCTCGGGGGGGACGAGCGCGGAATAGTTCACGTGGGCGATCCGCAGGTCCGGCGTGACGGAAACCTCGGTGACGGTGACGGCGGAAAGGCCGGGATCCCTCGCCTTTTTCAGCAGGAGAAGGGAGAGCTCTTCCCGGATCCTTTCTCCGACGCGCACGGGGCGGTCGCCGCGGCCCTTCATGCCGTTTCGCTCCCTTCGGGGTGGAAAAACTCGATCCGGGAGGAAAGAAGCTCCACCTCGCCGTCCCTGCCGATCCCGTCGGTGATCCGGTCGAGCATCGACCGGGCAAGCCGGCCGTCGGTGGTGACCAGCGCCACGCCGACGGTTCCCCGCTGCCAAAGATCCTGTCCGCCCACCTCGGCCGCGGACACGGGGTAGTTCGCCCGGATCCGCGCGATGAGGCCGGAAAGGCGCCGCCGCTTGTCCTTGAGGGACGAGGCGCCCGGGAAGAGGAGATCCGCGGTCAGGACCGCCACCATCACGGGGTCTTGCCCCCGATGGACGTTAGGGCCTGTCCAGGAATAACCTGTGCGATCTGGGCGCCGATTCATCCCGCCAGGCTGCGTTGCTCGTCGGTCGAATACTCACGGTATTCTCCCTCCTCGTGCCTTGCCGGCCGGGCGACTCAACGCCCATATCTGCACATCTTATTCCTGGACAGACCCTTAGGCGAGGGTGCCCGCGACCTTCTCGATCACGTACGCCTCGATCTGGTCGCCCACCTGGAGGTCGTTGTACCCGTCGATCCCGAGCCCGCACTCGTACCCCTCCGCGACCTCCTTGACGTCGTCCTTGAAACGCTTGAGGGAGGAGAGCTTCCCCTCGTGCACCACGACGCTGTCCCGGAGGAGGCGGATGTTCGCGCCGCGGGCGATCTTCCCCGAAAGGACGCTGCAACCGGCGATCGTGCCGATCCTGGAGATGTGGAACATGTTGCGCACCTCGGCCCGACCCAGGACGACCTCCTTGAGGGTGGGTTCGAGGAGCCCCTCCATGGCTTTCTTCACGTCGTCCACCACGTCGTAGATGACGGAGTAGAGCCGGATGTCGATCCCCTCCCGCTCCGCCAGCACGGCGGCCTTCGGCTCGGGCCGGACGTTGAACCCGATGATCACGGCGGAGGATGCGGAGGCGAGCATCACGTCGGACTCGGAGATCCCGCCGACGCCGGAATGGATGACCGCGACCTTGACCTTTACGTCGGCGAGCTTGTCGAGGGAGAACCGGAGCGCCTCCATCGACCCCTGGACGTCGGACTTGATGACGATGTTCAGTTCCTTCACCAGCCCCTCGTCGATCTTCCGGTGCAGGTCCTCGAGGCTCATCCGGGGGCGCGTCACGGCGCGCTCCCGTTCCTTCTCCCCCCGGTGGAGGGCGATCTGCCGCGCGGTGCGCTCGTCCTTCAGAACGGCGAACTTCTGCCCCGCCTCCGGGAGGCCGGACAGCCCCTGGATCTCGACGGGAGTGCCGGGAGGGGCCTCGTCGAGCCGCTTCCCCTTGTGGTTGAGCAGCGCGCGGACGCGCCCGTAGTGGATCCCCGTGACGATGGGGTCGCCCACCTTGAGCGTTCCGTCCCCCACGAGAACGGTGGCCATGGGGCCGCGCCCCTTCTCCAACCGCGACTCGATGACCGTGCCGCGGGCGAACTTCGTCGGGTTTCCCTTGAGGTCGAGGACATCCGCCTGCAGGAGGACGATCTCGATGAGCTCCTCGATGCCGATCCGCTTCTTCGCCGAAACGTTGGCGTAGAGCGTCTGCCCCCCCCACGCCTCCGGAACCAGGCCGTGGTCGGAGAGCTGCTGACGGATCCTGTCGGGCTGGGCTCCCGGCTTGTCGATCTTGTTCACCGCGACGACGATGGGGACTCCCGCCGCCTTGGCGTGGTCGATCGCCTCCACCGTCTGGGGCATCACGCCGTCGTCCGCACCGACCACCAGGACGACGATGTCGGTCACGGAGGCGCCGCGGGCTCGCATCGAGGTGAACGCCTCGTGCCCCGGCGTGTCGAGGATGACCAGGCGACGCCCGCCGTGCTCCACCTCGTAGGCGCCGATGTGCTGGGTGATCCCGCCCGCCTCCGACCCGGTGACGTTGCTCTCCCGGATGGCGTCGAGGAGGGTGGTTTTGCCGTGGTCGACGTGTCCCATGATGGTGACCACGGGGGGACGCGGACGAAGGTCTTCCTCCCGGTCCGCCTCCTGGTCGATCAGGCTCTCCACCTCGGGGGCGACGTTTTCCACCACGAAGCCGTATTCCTGCGAGAGGAGACCGGCCGTGTCGGCGTCGAGCAGCTGGTTGACGGTGGTGGGCATCCCCATCTCGATGAGCTTCTTGATCACGTCGGCGGCCTTGATCCCCATGCGGTGCGCCAGGTCCCCGACGGTCACGACCTCCTCGATCTTCAGCAGCCGCTTGCTCGCCTTGGGCGGCACCGTCGAGGGGGCCTTCTTCTCCCGGACGGGCCGCCCCCCTCTCCGTTTCGCCGCGCGGCCGGGCTGGAACTGCCGGACGACGACCTCGGCCTCGAGGGAGGGTGCGGGGCCTTCCGCCTTCTTCGCCTCGACCTCCGGCTCCGCGAGAACTTCCTGGATGATCGTCTGCTTCAGGACCCCCTTCTGCACCTTCTTCTCGTGGGGCCGGGTCTTCTTCCACTTCTTTTCCTTTTCCTTCCGGACGTCCTCCGGTTTGGGAGGCGCCGCGGGCTTTTCGATGACGCGGACGGCCGCCTCGGGGGGCTGGATCTCGGCCGGCGCCTCGGCGGGCATCGAAGGCGCCGCCACGACCGGCGCTTCGGGAGCGACGGCGGCGGGCTCCTCGACGGGCGGCGGCGCGGGTTCCTCGACGGCCGCGGGAGGAGGCGGGGGTACCTCGGAGGGGACCTGCGGGGCGGGGGGAGGCGTGGGGGTTCCGCGGCGCAGGATCACCTTCTGCGAACGGCGCTCGATGACGCCGTCGGAACGGGTCAACGTGGTGGTGCGGGGCGGCGGCGGGGGAGGCGCGGGTTTCCTGAAATGCGCCCGTACCCGGTCGATCGTCTCTCCCTCGAGATTGCTGGACGCCGACTTCCCCTTGGCGCCGATCCGCTCCAGGAAGGCAAGGATCTCCTTGCTGGTCTCCATGCCGAGTTCCTTGGCCAGATCACGTACGCGAACCTTGTCCATCCACTCCCCCTCTATTTTTCCTGCCCGCCCTGCCGCGATGCGACAAGGCGGTCCGCCAGTTCCGTTCCTCCAACGCCCATCTTCCAGCGAGCCCCGCCCTTCGGGGTGCGTATCCTCGCCGCGAACCGTTCGACGCACTCCCCGGCGGAGCACAGGTAGATCCCCCGGCCGGGCAGCTTCCGCCCCGGGTCGGGCTCCCAGCCCATCCCCGGTTTTCCCGCGATCCGCAGCAGCCCGCCCTTCTCCCGGACGGCGCCGCACTGCACGCAGGTGCGCTGCGGCCCCCGGGCGCTACTCTTTCGGTGCGTCACTCCCCTCCTTCGCCTCGACGACCGGTCCTTCCGCCGGAGAGGCGACGGAAGCCTCGCCTTCCTTCGCCGCGGCCGCCGCGCCCTCCTCCGCCACAACGGTCTCGCCTTCCGATGGAGGCGCTACGGCGGGGCTTTCGCCTTCCGGCGGAGGCACTTCCGCGGCTTCCGCTTCCGGCTTCTTCGCGAACAACCCCTCCGCCCGCTTCAGGGCGTCCTCGACCTGCCCCTCGGCCCGCACCTCGATGTGCCACCCGACGAGCTTGGAGGCGAGCTTCACGTTCTGCCCCCGCTTTCCGATCGCGAGAAGGAGCTGCTCCTCGGGGACGATCACCTCCATGCTCTTCCCGGCCTCGTTCACCAGCACCCGGATGATCTCCGCCGGCTGGAGGGCGTTGCAGACGAACCGCGCGGGATCCTCGTCCCAGGCGATGATGTCGATCCGCTCGCCGCGCAGCTCCTGCACGACGCTCTGCACGCGGGACCCCTTCATGCCCACGCACGCGCCTACGGGATCGACGTCCCGGTCCCTGGACCGCACGGCGATCTTCGTGCGGAAACCGGGCTCCCGCGCCACGCTGAGGATGGAGACCACCCCCTCGTAGACCTCGGGAACCTCCTGTTCGAAGAGCTTGAGGATCACCCGCGGATCGGCCCGCGAGAGCAGGATCTCCGGTCCCCGGGAGGTCTTCGTCACGTCCTTGATGTAGGCGCGGATCCGGTCGCCCTGGCGGTACCGCTCCCTGGGGATCTGTTCCGACGGGGGCATGATCGCCTCGGTCTTCCCGAGGTCGATGACGAGGCAGTCGCGCTCGTACCGCTGCACGATGCCGTTGAGGATCTCCCCCTTCCGGCCGATGAACTCGTTGTAGATGACCTCGCGCTCCGCATCCTTGACCTTCTGCATGATGATCTGGCGCGCCGTCTGGGCGGCGATCCGCCCCAGGTCCTTGGTGCTCAGCCGCTCGCCGAGGTTGTCGCCCAGCTGCGCCTCGGGGTCGAGCACCTGCGCCTCTTCGATCGTCATCTGCGTGTCGGGATCGACGACGGGATCCGCCACCGTGCGGAACGACAGGATCTCGAACTCCCCGGAGTCAAGATCGTAGGTCGCTTCGAGGATCTTGTTCATCCCGTATTTCTTCCGCGCCGCGGTCTCGAGGGCTTCCTTGATCGCGTCGACGATGACGGCCTTGTCGATCCCTTTTTCCTTGCCCAGTTGGGCAATGATCTGTCCTACGTCCAGGATCATCGCGTTTTCTTTCCCTTCCCGAAGAGTTCTTCCTGCGTCACATCCAGGTTCGCCTTCCGGATCTCCGCGTACGGCACCCGGTACGCCGTATCGCCCTCCCGTACCTCGATCCCCGCGCCGTCGCATGCGGAGAGCACCCCGATGAGGTGCCTCCGCCCTTCCCGCGGCGCCTCGAGGTTCACACGGACCCGCTTCCCCAAGGCCCCCTCGAAGTGCTCCGGCCGCCGCAACCGTCGGGTCACGCCCGGGGAAGAGACCTCGAGCACATAGGGGCCTTCCACGGGATCTTCGACTTCGAGGACCGCGCCGAATCGCCGGCTGAACGCCGAGATGTCGGAAAGGAGGACCCCGCCCTCCCGCTCGACGTACACGCGCAGGATGGTCCTCGGCCCTTCCCGGGCAACGTCGACGTCGTACAGGGAAAGGAGAAGGTCCCGAGCGACCTCCCCGGCCAACGCCTCGATCTTTATGATGTCCGCTTTCGCCACGACCGTAAAAAAAAAGTGGGCTCCAGCCCACTTATCCAAGCCCCAACCACTATAATACTACAGGGAAACCGGCTGTCCCCGCAACACATTTCTTTTTCCTTTACAGCAGGAGGGTACCCCGGTACTCGTCGAGCCGGGAGATCTTCTCCCGGACGAGGAAATCCCGGATCCCGTCGATGATCTCGACGCAGGCGTTCGGGTTGCGGAAGTTCGCCGTCCCCACCTGCACCGCGGCGGCCCCCACCAGCAGGAACTCGAGGGCGTCCTCGGCGCTCTGGATCCCTCCGATGCCGATCACCGGGATCTTCACCGCCTTGCACGCCTCCCAGACCATCCGCAGCGCCACCGGCTTCACCGCCGGACCGGACAGGCCGCCCGTCACGTTGGAAAGCTTCGGCCGCCGCGTCCGGGGATCCACCGCCATCCCGACGATGGTGTTGATGAGGGTCACCGCGTCGGCCCCCGCCTCCTCCGCCGCGCGCGCGATCGCTCCGATGTCCGAGACGTTCGGGGAGAGCTTCACCCATAACGGTTTCCCCGTCGCGGCGCGCACCCGCCGGGTGAGGCCGGACAGCCCCTCGGGAGTCGACCCGAAGGCGATCCCCCCCTCCTTCACGTTGGGACAGGAGGCGTTCAACTCGATCGCCGCCAGCATGGGGACCTCGGAGAGCCGCCGCGCCACCGCCTCGTATTCCTCGACGGTGCGTCCGTAGATGTTCGCCGCGCAAACGGCCCCCGCATCGGCCAGCCGCGGCGCCACTTCGGTCACGAACCGATCGACTCCGATGTTCTGCAGGCCGATCGCGTTCAGCATCCCCGCCGGCGTCTCCACGATCCGCCCGGGAGCGTTGCCCGGCGTCGGCAGGAGGGACAGGCCCTTGACGATCACCGCCCCCAGCCGGGAGATGTCATAGAACGGGGTGAATTCCAGCCCGTATCCGAAGGTGCCGGAGGCGCTGATCACCGGGTTCTTGAGGAGCACGGTCCCCACCCGGACGGTGAGGTCGGGAGTCACGGGCGATGTCACCAGACGACCTCCCTCGCATCGAAGACCGGCCCCTCCTTGCAGACCCTGCGGTACACGGCCTTTCCCCCTTCCCGGACCTCCGTCACGCACCCCCAGCAGACGCCGAAACCGCACGCCATGTGACTTTCGAGGGACACCTGCACCCGCACGTCGAGGGGGAGGGCGGCTTCGGCGACGGTCTTCAGCATCTCGCGGGGGCCGCACGCAAGGATCGCGAGGCGTCCCTTCCCGGAAGGCTTCCACCGGTCCAACCGCTCCCGGAGGGCAGCCGTCACGCTCCCGAAGAAACCCGCCGTCCCGTCGTCGGTGCAAAGGTGCACCCGGCCCGGGATCGCGCCGCCCGGGATCCAGTCCCCCGGGGGAAGCTGGTCCCGGGTGCGCGCCCCGAGGAAGATCTCGAAGTCGGATCGTTGCGCATCGAGCGCCGCCGCCGCCGGGAAGACGGTGGAGAACCCCACGCCGCCGCCCACGAGCCACCACGACCGGTCCTCTCCGGGAAACTCGAAGCCGTGCCCGAGCGGCAAGGTGAGGGCGAGCGGATCGCCGCCGTGGAGGCCGGACAGCAGCGCCGTTCCACGCCCCACGACCTTGTACACGAACTCGACCGTCCCTTTCCCCCGGGTACCGCCGGAACGGAAGATCGCCAGGGGGCGCGGCAGGAGCGGGTCGTTCCCCGGCCATCCCGAAACCATCGCGAACTGGCCGGGGACGAAGGAGAGAGGCTCCGGGATCGCCACTTCCATCCGGTAGAAGATGCCGCTCCCCGTGTTGCGGAGGATCTTCCCATGGACGAAACGCGGTCTACGAAACGGCATCGCTCTTTCGTACCTCCCGGTCGAGGACGACGGCGTCCTCCCCCGTATCGGTGTAATACCCTTCCCGGATCCCCCGGAACACGAATCCCATCCGTCGATAGAGGCGCAGCGCGCTCTCGTTCCCCGTGCGCACCTCGAGGAAGATCCGGGATGCCCCCGCGCGCGCCGAGCGGCGGATGCACTCGGCCAGGAGCGCCCGGCCGATCCCCCACCCCCGCCGTTCGGGGTGCACGGCGATGTTCAACAGGTGGGACTCTCCCGCGATGGTCCAGCAGACGGCGTACCCGAGGACCTCTCCGCCGCTCCCCGCCGCGACCAGGGTGTCGGAGAAGTCGCGCGGGAAGTCCTCGATGAACATCCCCCGGGACCAGGGCGTCGGGAAGGAAACCTCCTCGATCGCCATCACGCCGTCGAGGTCCCGCAGGACCATGTCCCGGACCCTGAAGGTCAGCCTGAAACCTCCGCTACCAGCGGAGCAGCGCCGACGCCCAGGTGAACCCCGACCCGAATGCCGCGAGGCACAGCAGGTCTCCTTCCCGGATCCTGCCCAGCTCGAGGCATTCGTCCAGGGCGATGGGGATCGACGCCGCCGTGGTGTTCCCGTACCGCTCGATATTCGAGAAGACCTTCCCCTCGGGCAGTTCCATCGCCGCCCCCACCGCCTGGGTGATCCGCAGGTTCGCCTGGTGGGGGATGAGCAGGGAGAGGTCGGAAACCGTGCAGCCGTTCTTCGCCAGGGCCTCCCGGATCGCCTCCGGGAAACGCCGGACCGCATGGGTGAAGACGTACCGTCCGTTCATCTTCGGGAAATGCCTTCCCGCGTCGATCATCTCGTGGGTGATCCAGGGATTCCTCAGGAAGCCGGGTTCCGCGAGGCACAATTCCCCCGCGAACTTCCCTTCGGAGTGGAGGTGGGTGGAGAGGATCCCCTTCCCCTCTTCCGCGGGGCCGACCACCACCGCGCCCGCGCCGTCACCGAAGATCACCGCCGTGTCCCGTCCCGCCGTGGTGAAGTTCAGCCCCCGGCTGTGGATCTCCGACCCGATGACGAGCACGTGGTCGTGGAACCCCCCCTTCACGAAGCTTTCCGCCACGGAGAGGCCGTACACGAAGCCGGAGCACTGGTCGCGGACGTCGATGGCGCCGACCGTGGGCATCCCGAGCTGCTCCTGGACCAGGACGGCGCACCCGGGAAAATAGTAATCGGGGGAGAGGGTCGCGAAGACGATCAACCCGACGTCGCCGACGCCGATCCCCGCCTTCCCGATCGCCTTCCGCGCCGCCGCGGCCCCCAGGTGCGAGGTGCCCGTTCCCGGGTCCGCGTACCGCCGCTCGCGGATCCCGGTGCGCTGGACGATCCACTCGTCCGTCGTATCCATGAGCTTCGTCAGCTCCTCGTTCTTCACCACCCGGGGGGGCAGTTCACGGCCCGTCCCGACGATCCGCGCACCGCGCATCCTTCCCTCCCGGCCCCTTCAGATGAGAACGGCGGCGGCGATGGTCGTGGTGTACTCGTCCCTGACGATCGCCGACTGGGTGATGTTGAAGGAGCGGTAGATCTTCCCGCTGATCTTCCACACCTCCCGCTTCTCGTCCCAGCTCTTGTCCTCGTCGAACTCCACGCCGAGCGTCGACGCCAGCATCGCCGCCGCAAGATCCTCGGCGTAGTCCCCCGCCACCTTCTCGTTCTGTCCGAAGGCGTGGTGCTCGCTCAGGTATCCGTATACCGACCGGTCCGAGGGGAGGGCGCACCCCACGGAGGCGGCGACCAGCCGCCGCGGCTCGTCGCTGCAGCACCGGCTCATGACGACGAAGACGATCTCGCCGGGAGCGAGCAGTTTCAGCCCCTCCTCCTTCTTCACGATCCGGCACTTCGGAGGAAAGATGCTGGACACCTGCACGAGGTTGAACTTCTGGATGCCGGCGTCCCGCAGCGCAAGCTCGAACGAGGTCAGCTGCTCCCGGTGGCGGCCGACGCCCTTGGTAAAGAAGATCTTCGTGGGAACGGACATGCGCGGATTCTCCTTCGCCGGGGGCGTTACTTCTCGGACTGGCGTGCCACGAGCCAACCCATCAGGCGGTAGCAAAGGCGCGCGGCGAGGTAATCCGGCGCCGCCATCCCGGCGATCGGGGCGAGCTCCATCACGTCGAAGCCGACGATGTTGCAGTTCGCGCGCATCACGTCCCGCAGGATGTCGATCCCCTCGAACCAGCTGAGCCCCCCGGGCTCGGGCGTGACGACGGCGGGCATGATCCCGGGGTCGAACACGTCGAGATCGATCGTGATGTAGACGTTTCCCGACAGGGAGCTGACGATCCCCTTGGTCACGTCGGCCACGTTGTCCCGGACCTCGGAAGCGTAGAAGGTCTTCACCTCCTCCGTTTTCTTCAGGAAGCGGTCCTCCTCCTCGGACATGCTCCGGATGCCGACCTGGATGAGGCGCGCCCCCGTGTCGACGATCCGCCGGCCGACGCACGCGTGGTTGTACGGCGAACCGAGATACGTGTCGCGAAGGTCCGTGTGGGCGTCGAACTGAAGGACCGTCAGGTCCCCGTGCCGCTTTCGAAGTTCGACCACCGCCGCCGCCGTGCCGGAGTGCTCCCCTCCCAGCAGGATCGGGATCTTTCCCGCCCGCACGGTCGCCTTCACCCGCCTCTCCACTTCCTTGAGGGCGGAAACCGGCCCCGTCAGGGCGACCGGGACCTCCGTGGAGACGAAGATCCCCGCCCGGTATGTCTCGATCTTGTTCTCCTCGTCGAACAGCTCCATGTGGGAGGAGGCGTCGAGAATGGCGCGGGGGCCGTTCCGGGTCCCCGCCATGTACGTTGTGGTGATGTCGACCGGAAACGGGATGACGACGAAAGTCGCGTCCTTCCAGGACGCATACCTTCCGGATATCCCTCCGAACGTGACGGAGTACGGGATCACGGGGATCTCCTCCTGCGGAGCGTTTGGGGTGCGGCGTGCCGTCCGGTGGATTCTACCTCGGCGGCGTTCTCCCGCACAATACCGACTCCCCCGCCGGTTGGGCGTCCCGAAGGAGAATCTGCAGGGATCGCGCGCCGCGGTAGACGTTTTCATGGACGCCGACCAGGAGGTCCGATCGCCCCGCGGCGTCGACGGGGATCTCCTCCCGGCGGAACGCCACGCCGGAAAGACGCCTCCCGTCCTCCTCCACGGCGAACCGCAGGTGGCGTCCTCCCGCGCCGATGCGGGAAGCCGCCGCGACGCGGACGTTCGGCAGGAGAAACAGCGGCTCCTCGTTCCCCGGCCCGAAGGGCCGCAGCCGCTCGAGGTCCGCCAGAAGGTCCGGGGTGATCTCGCCGACCCGGAGCGAAGCGTCGATCGTCCGGCGCAGGACGAACGGCGTCTCCCGCGCATGCACGCCGGCGATCTCCTCAAACCCATGCCGGAAGGCGTCGAGGTGTCCGAGGGGGAGCGCGAGACCGGCCGCCTGCGCGTGGCCGCCGTACCTCGTGAGCAGGTGGGACAGCCGGGACAGGGCGGAGACGATGTGGAACCCGTCGACGCTGCGGCACGACCCCTTCGCGGAACCGTCCTCCTCCTGGAGCAGCACGACCGGACGGCCGTACCGCTCGAGGACCTTCGAGGCGACGATCCCGAGCACCCCGGCGTTCCATGCGGGATCCGACAACACGATCGCGGGGGGGATCTCCCCCGCCGCCGCAAGGGCGGCTTCCACGGCGGCGGCGATCCGCTCCTCCTCCCGCTGGCGCAGCGCGTTGTCCTCGTTCAACTCCCGGGCGAGGATCGCGGCATCCTCGCGGGACTCCGAGACGAGGATCCGGGAGCTCCGCGTCGCGTCGCCGACCCGGCCGGCGGCGTTCAGGCGCGGCCCGACCCGGAACCCCAGGTCCGTCTCCGTCGCGGCGGCGTGGGGCACGCCCGCGGCGGCGAACAGCGCCTCGATCCCCGGACGGGGAGCCTTCCGGATCTCCCGGAGCCCTTCCCGCACGAGGAGCCGGTTCCCGCCCCGAAGGGCCGCCATGTCGGCGACCGTCCCGAGGGCGACCAGGTCGAGGTACTGCCGCAGCGGAGTCTCCGGCCGGGACGCGAATCCCCCCGTCTCCCGAACCGCCTTGCGCAGGCCGCACACGAGCAGGAAGGCGACGCCCACGCCGGCCGTCTCCTTCTCGGGGAAGGCGCAGTCGGGTTGTCTCGGGTTCACGATGGCGATCGCCTCCGGAAGCGTTTCGCCCGGGAGATGATGGTCCGTGACGATGACCTCGACCCCTTCCCGCGCCGCATCCCGGATGGCCGCGACGTCGGTGATCCCGCAGTCCACGGTCACGACGAGGCGAAAACCCTCCCGCGCCGCGGGGGCGAGCACGCGCGTCTGCAGGCCGTAGCCTTCCCGTCGACGGTCGTTCTGGTGGATCCGCACGGAAAGGTCGGGGAAGATCTCCTTCAGGAAGAGGAAGAGGCAGGCGGCCCCGGTCGCCCCGTCCGCGTCGTAGTCGGCGTAGATGAGCACGGGCTCGCGGCGCGATCCGGCGGCCGCGAGGCGCCGCGCCGCCTTGTCGACGTCCTTGAGGAGGGAGGGGTCGGCGAGATCCGAGAGCGTTCCGCCGAGGAAGCGTTCGACGTCACGGGGCTCGACGATCCCCCGGTTGACGAGCACCTTCGCCGCGGCGGGCGTCAGGACGTGCCGGGTCGACAGTTCCCGAACGAGGGACGCATCGGGAGCGAGAAGGTTCCACTCCCGCGGGACCGTCCCCCTCAAGCCGTGCCCCCGGTCACCTCTTCACTTCGGTCATCTTCTCGCCGCGCCAAAGCGCGACGACCGGGCTGGCCACGAAGATCGAGGAGTACGTCCCGATCACGATTCCCATCGCGAGGGCGAGCGCGAAGTCGCGCAGGACGATCCCGCCGAAGACGATCAGCGACACGACGGCGACGAAGGTGGTCAGCGAGGTGATGATGGTCCGGCTGAGGACCTCGTTCACGCTCAGGTTGATCACCTCGGAGAAGGTCCCCTTCTTCCGGAGCCGGATGTTCTCCCGGATCCGGTCGAAGACGACGACCGTGTCGGTCAACGAGTACCCGCCGACGGTGAGCAGCGCGGTGATGAAGAGCAGGTCCATCTCGATCCCGAGGGCCCAGAAGATCCCGACGAGGATGAAGATGTCGTGGAACGTCGCAAGCGCCGCCGCGACGCCGAATTTGAACTCGAACCGCCACGCGAGGTAGATGATGATCGCCAGCGCGGAGACCAGCAGCGCCAGCGCCGCGTCCTGCCGCAGCTTGTGGCCGATGGCCGGCCCGATCTCGGAGACGCTTTCCACGACGAACGGGTTCCCGGGGAGCGACCGGCGCAGGAGGTTCACCACCGGTTCGGCGACCATCTTCTCTTCCTGCCGGCCGAGGGTGCCCAGCTTGAGCAGAAGGATGTTTTCCCCCGAAACCTCCTGCAAGGTCGACTCCGAGTGGCCCGACTTCGCGAGGATGGAGCGGATCTCGTCCATGGAGAACGGCTTCTGGAATTTCAGCTGGATCGACGTCCCGCCCGCCAGGTCGATCCCGAGGTTCGCCTGGCCGCGGTAGATCTGCACGGTACCGACGATCCCGAGGAGCAGGAGCACCGCCGAGAAGGGGAAGGCGTATCTCTTAAGCCCCATGAAATCGATCTTGGTGTTCTTTACCAGTTCGATCATCTTCGTCTTCCGTCCCCGTTTTCCTTAAATGCTCAGCGCCTGCATCGGCTTCCTGGCGTTGAGGTAATCGAACACGACCTTGGTGCAGACCAGGGCGGTGAAGAGGTTGATCGCCACGCCCATGGAGAGGGAGACGGCGAACCCCTTGATCGGCCCCGTTCCGAACTGGAAGAGGATCAGCGCCGTGATCAGCGTGGTCACGTGGGAATCGACCACGGTGTAGAACGCCTTTTCGTACCCCGCGTCGATCGCGGCCCGCACCGTCTTCTTCGATCGGATCTCCTCGCGGATCCGCTCGAAGATCAGCACGTTCGAGTCGACCGCCATTCCGATCGCCAGGATGATCCCCGCGATGCCGGGCAGGGTGAGGGTCGCCGAGAAGGCCGCCATCCCCGCCAGGAGGAAGAGGATGTTGAAGATGAGGGCGAAGTCCGCCACCATCCCGGCGAACTTGTAGTAGAAGGCCATGAACGCCACCACCAGCAGGCCGCCGATCAGCGCCGCCCGGACTCCCTTCCGGATCGAGTCGAGGCCGAGAGACGGCCCGATGGAGACGTTCTGGATCACCTTGACCGGCGCCGGCAGCGAACCTGCCCGCAGGACGATCGCGAGGTCCGTCGCCTCCTCGGGGGTGAAGCTCCCGGTGATCTGGGCCTCCCCGCCCGAGATCCGCTCCTGGATGACCGGCGCGGAGTAGATCGTGTCGTCGAGGACGATCGCCAGCCGGCGCTTCACGTTTTCCGCGGTCACGCGGTCGAACACCTTGGCCCCCCGGGTGTCGAAGGAGAGGGAAACGTGCGCGCCCCCCGCCTGGCTGCCGAAATTCACCTTCGCCGTCTTGATCGTGTCGCCGGTGAGCAGCGCCCGCTTCTTCACGACCATCGGGGTCTTCGTCGCCCGGCCGCTCTGCGGATCCACCGATTTCTGGTAGAGGACCTGGGCGTCCTCGGGGACATTCCCCTTGAGGGCCTCTTCCACGCTCGCCCCCTCGTCCACCAGCTTGAACTCGAGCAGGGCCGTCTTGCCGACGAGCTCGATCGCGCGCTGCTGGTCCTTGACGCCCGGAAGCTGTACGACGATCCGGTCCTCCCCCTCCGCGATGATCTGCGGTTCCCGAACGCCGAACTGGTCGATCCGGTTCCGGATCGTCTCCACGCCCTGCACCACCGCGTTCGTCCGGATCGCCTGGATCTCGGCGGGCTTCATCCGCGCGATCACCGTCGCCCCGTCGGCCTTCACTTCGCCCAGGGTCACGTCGAGGGAGGGGAACTCCTCCTTGAGGGTGGCCTGCGCGCGGGAGGCGAAGTCGCCCGTGGGAAACCGGAAAGCGAATCCGCCGTCCGCGACCTTTTGCAAGGACAGGACCGGCAGCGCCTTTTCACGGCAGACCGCGCGCGCGTCGTCCGCGTAGCGCATCGAGGTGTTCTCGATCGCCTTGTCGATTTCGACGGCCAGGCGCAGGAACACGCCCCCCTGAAGATCGAGTCCGAGGTTGATCTTGGGGACCCGGTCCTTCCAGCCCGCGGGGACCCGGTCGGTCAGCGAGGGGACGAGAATGATGATGGAGGCCGCCGTGAGGACGGCGATCAGCGTGATTCTTCCGGTGATGCTCTTCCACATGATCCTCTGGTGCTCCTTTCCGTATCCTTCGCCGGATCCCCCGTGTCCGCGCTCCGTCAGGCGGGTTTCTGCGCTTCGGGGACCGCCGCGTCCTGGCTCGACCCGGAGACGGCGCTCCGGGTGACCTTGACGCGCACCTTCTCGGCGATCTCGAGGGTGATCGTCGTCTCGGTCAGGCCCTTCACCTCGCCGTGAAGGCCTCCGGTGGTGACCACCCGGTCGCCCGCCTTGAGGTTCTTGATGAAGTCCCGCTGCCTGCTCGCCTGCTTCTGCTGCGGCCGGATCAGCAGGAAGTAGAAGATCACGAACATGAGGAGGATCGGGAGAAGCCCCATGAGCCCGCCGCCCCCTCCGGTTCCGCCGCCCGGGGATCCGCCCATCGCGTATGCCGCACCGGTTACGAACATGACGATTTCGCCTCCTTGACCGTTACTCGTTGTCCGAAACGCCTGATTCTTTCACAAGTTCCCCGAAATATCCACGGGAAATCGCCTCCCGAGCCCGCCGCATCAGCCGCGCGTAGAAATGAAGGTTGTGGACGGTCATCGCCATCGACCCCAGCATCTCCCGTTGGAGGTAGAGGTGCCGCAGGTACGCGCGGGAGAAGCCGCGGCAGGTGGGGCAGTCGCACCGTTCGTCCGGCGGCAGGGAGTCGTCCGCGTACCGGGCCTGCTTGATCGATACCGTCCCGGCGGAGGTGAACATCATTCCGTTTCGCGCGTTGCGCGTCGGCAGGACGCAGTCGAACAGGTCCACCCCCCGCGCGATCGCGAAGAGGATGTCCGCGGGCGTTCCCACCCCCATCAGGTAGCGCGGCATGGAAGCGGGAAGCATCGGCATCGTCCCGGCCACGGTCTCGCGCTGGAGCTCCTTCCCCTCCCCGACGCTCACCCCGCCGACGGCGAATCCCTGGAACGGGAGGGCGCAGATCTCCTCGACGCTGCGTCGCCGCAGGTCCGGGAACATCCCCCCCTGGACGATCCCGAACATGCCACCGCCCTCGAAGGTCCGCGCCGCGAGGGTACGGGTCGCCCACAACGTCGTCCGCCGCACCGCCTCCTCGACCTCTTCCCGGCCCGCCGGGAACGAAACGCACTCGTCCAGCGCCATGCGCACGTCCGAGCCAAGCGCCTCCTGCACCGCCACCGCGATCTCCGGGGTGAGGGTGTGCGCCGACCCGTCGAGGTGGGAGCGGAACGTCACCGCCTCGTCGGACACCTTCCGCAACGCACTGAGGGAGAAGACCTGGAAGCCGCCGCTGTCGGTGAGGATCAGGCGGTCCCACCCCATGAACCGGTGGAGGCCCCCCTGGCCGCGGATCCGCTCGTGGCCGGGGCGCAGGTACAGGTGATAGGTGTTGCCGAGGATGCAGTCGTACCCCATCTCCCGCAGCTGGTCCGGCCAGATCCCCTTGACCGTCGCCGCCGTCCCCACGGGCATGAACGCCGGGGTGCGCAGCGAGCCCCGTTCGGTCGCGATCGTCCCCGCCCGCGCCGCGGTCCCTCCGTCCAGCGCCTCCACCGTGAACCGGAGCGTCAATTGTGGTCCTTTTCATAAATACGGCGTTGCACCGAGAGCGTCGATGCGCCGCGCCGGCAAGGCGCGCGACTGAGGCGTACTGTGAAGTACGGCGCAAGGAGCGTAACGCAGCGGGAGCGGATGCAGCGACGCTCGAATGCAGCCGTATTTATGAAATGGGCCACTTAGCCCTCCTCAAGAGATGAACATCGCGTCGCCGTAGCTGAAGAAGCGGTATTCCCGGGCGATCGCTTCCCGATACGCCGCCCGCACCGCGTCTATGCCGGCGAACGCCATCACCAGGGCGAGGAGGCTGGAGCGCGGAAAGTGGAAATTCGTCACCAGCGCGTCGACCGCCCGGAACCGGTAGCCGGGGAAGATGAACTTCCGCGTCACCCCCGTCGACGGCGCCACCGTGCCGTCTTCCGCCGCGCACGTCTCCAGCGTCCGCACGCTGGTGGTCCCCACCGCGACCACGCGTCCGCCGCCGCCGCGCGCGGCGTTGATTTCCGCCGCCGCCTCGGGCGGCAACCGGTACGGTTCCGGGTGGATCTCGTACGCCTCGACCTCCTCCGGGCGGATCGGGGAGAAGGTCCCGTACCCCACCGAAAGGGTGACCCGCGCGACGCCGACTCCGGCCGCGGCGAGCTCCGCGAGCAGGTCCTCGTCGAAATGAAGCCCCGCGGTGGGGGCCGCCACCGAACCGGGATTCCTCGCGAAAACCGTCTGGTACCGGACCGCGTCCTCCTTCTTCGCGGGATCGCCGGGGCGCCGCCGGATGTACGGCGGCAGCGGCACCTCCCCCGCGCGCTCCAGCGCCTTCGCGACGGGGACGCTTCCCCCCGACAGGAGTACCTCCCATCGTCCCTCGTCGAGCCTGCGCTCGAGGCGGACCCTCAGGACCCTCCCGAACTCGAACTCCTCCCCCTCCTTCAGCCGCTTCGAGGGGCGGGCGAGCGCCTCCCAACGTTCCTCCCCCGCGGCGCCGGCCTCCGCCAGGGGCGACAGGAGGAAAACCTCGACGGCCCCTCCCGTCCCGCGCGTCCCGCGAAGCCGCCCGTGGATAACCTTCGTATCGTTCACGACCAGCAGGTCCCCGCGGCGCAACAGGAACGGCAACTCCGAAAATAACCGGTGACCGACCTCCCCGGTCGAGCGGGACAGGGTCATCAGGCGGGCGTCGCGGCGGCGGGCGGAAGGGCGTTGCGCGACGAGACGCTCCGGCAGGTCGTACTCCAGGCGCCCGGTCTTCAGGGGGCCTCTCCCGCCGTTTCGGTCCCGGGGTAGTAGCGCGCGAGGATGTCGCGAAAGCCTGCGCCGCGCCGGGCCATCCCGTTCGCCCCGAACTGGCACATCCCCACACCGTGTCCGTACCCTTCCCCGGCGAAGCGCCACTCCCCGCCGACGGGTACGATCTCCATCTTCAGGCTGCGGATCTTCGCGTACCCGGCCGTCTTCCGGAACACCGCGGCCTTCAGCTCGCGGGACACCCCGCCGGAGGAGATCCGCACGCGGTTCGTTCGCCCCGTCGGCGTGCGGCTCGCCACGGCGAACCGGAGATCTTTTCCGGGCGGGACCCCGAGCGCGCCCGATACGCGGCGCCCCTCCGCCGCGGACATCCTGTATTCCCACCGGTAGACCGGGCTGTCGGCGCAGTCGTCGCAGCGCAGCGCCCGGAGGTACGGTACGTCCCGTCCCCAGGCGTATTCGGCCGATTCGGTCCGCCCCCCGCACGTGGAGTGGTACACCGTCCGGACGAGTTCGCCACGGTATCGCAGCACCACCCCCCGTGTCCGTTCCGCGGCCTCCCGGAAAACGGAGGCGACGCCGTCCATCCCCTCGAACACCTGGTCCTCCACGCTGCCCACGACGTCGTACGCGGTGTCGCGCGGCTTCGCCGTCGCGCCGACCGCGTACGTCCTCGCGGCGACCGCCATCGCGGCCAGCGCCTCCGGGTGGAACCGGGGCGGGGCCTCCCGGCTGATCACGGCGGCGACGTACGGCTCGAGCGGCACGACGGCCACGGCGAGCAGCTCCCCTTTCCGCGCGACGAGGCGGACCCGGCCGCCCGCTTTCCGGTCCCCGACCCGCAGCTCCGGCGCCCCCGCGGCGTCGAGGGTGCGGCCCAGGAGTCTCGACCCGTTCCACCGGATCCGTTCCCCCACCGCGGTCAGGGTGACGCGGCCCGCGCCTTCGGCGGAAAGCTTCCCGTCGGCGCCCCACGCCCGGATCGTCTCCCCTTCGAGAACGACTCCCGGCTTCCCCCCCGACAGGAGCACCCGGACGAACCGGGTCCCCGTCGCCTCGGAAGGGCCGATCACGACCGGTCCCGGACGCGGAGAACTCGCGGGACGCGTGACCGTCGGGGGAGCGGTCGCGGGCGCGGGAACCCGCGGCGCGGGCTCCCGCGGAGGCGCACCCGCACAGCCGGAGAGGAGGAGCCCCGCGGCGAAAAGCGCGGCTACGGCAGTGGCGGAGGGCACTCTATCCCTTCTTACCCGGCGGGAGGCGTCGTTCCACCCGGGGGCGCGGGGGTCACCATTTTCGCCAACTGCATGAACGGCGTGAGCAGGTCGATCGGGACGGGGAAGATGGTCGTGGAATTGTTCTCCGCCGCCACTTCCCGCAGCGTCTGGAGGTAGCGCAGTTGCAGGGCGATCGGGTTCTCGGCGATGATCTTCGCCGCGTCGGAGAGCTTCTGCGCCGCCTGGAACTCCCCTTCCGAGCCGATGACCTTGGCGCGCCGCTCCCGCTCGGCCTCGGCCTGCTTGGCGATCGCCCTCTGCATCTCCTGCGGCAGGTCGATGTTCTTGATCTCCACCTTCGCGACCTTGACGCCCCACGGCTCCGTGTCCTTGTCGAGGATCTCCTGGAGGTGCGCGTTGATCTTCTCCCGCTCCGCGAGGAGCTCGTCGAGCTCGGCCTGCCCGCAGACCGAGCGCAGGGTCGTCTGGGAGAGCTGGGACGTCGCGTAGAGGTAGTTCTCCACGCCGATGATCGCGCGGTTCGGGTCGATGACGCGGAAATAGAGGACGGCGCTCACCTTGATGGTGACGTTGTCCCGCGTGATGACGTCCTGCGCCGGGACGTCCATGGCCACGACGCGCAGGTCCACCCGGACCATCTTGTCGATGGCGGGAATCAGGAGGATGAGGCCGGGGCCTTTCGACCCGATCACGCGCCCCAGGCGGAACACCACGCCCCGTTCGTACTCGTTCAGGATCTTGACGGCGCTGGACAGGAAGATCAGCACCAGTACCAGTACGGCTGCGTAAACGAACATTCGACGATCCTCCTTGTAGCTTGTTGGGCACTCAGACTACGTTACCGTACGTATCAACGGGAGCGCTAGGTGTTCCGGCGTTCGAGGTCCTTCCTTTCGACGATGAGCGTCATCCCGTCGAGCCCTTTCACGGTCACCGCCTCGCCCTTGCGGACGGCTCGGTCGCACCGGGCGTCCCACAGCTCGCCGACGACACGCACCTTCCCTTTCCCGTCGATGTCCGTGACCGCTTCCCCCTCCTCGCCGACCATCCCCTCCGAGCCGGAGAACGGCTTCCGGAGCTGGCTGCGCACGGCCAGGGAGATGACCACGGAGAAGAAGATCGCCGACAGGACGACCATGGTGACCAGCACGGTCCAGGAGACGCGCAGGAAAGGATCGGCGCTCCGGCGGAAGAGCATCAGGCTCCCCAGGACCATGGCGACGATCCCCCCGATGGCCAGCGCCCCGTGGGACTGTATCTTCAGCTCGAGGAAGAAGAGGAGGACGGCGAGGAGGATCAGGAGGAAGCCGGCATAGTTCGCCGAGAGGGTCTGCAGGGCGTAGAAGCCCAGGACCAGGGAGATCCCTCCCACCACTCCCGGGAACACCGCGCCGGGGGACGCAAGCTCGAAGTAGATCCCGTAGACGCCGAGCATCATCAGGATGTAGGCGATGTTGGGGTCCGCCAGCGCGGACAGGATGCGGTGCCGCAACCCCATCGGGACGCGGGTCACCGGCGCACCCTTCGTCCGGAGCGTGAGGACGGCATCCCCCTTCCTCACCGTGCGGCCGTCGACCTGCTCCAGCAGATCGGCCAGGGACGGGCTCACGAGGTCGATCACCTTCTTCTCGAGGGCGTCCTTCCCGGAGAGGGAGGCGCTCTCCCGCACGGCGCTCTCGGCCCAGTCGGCGTTGCGTCCCGAGCGGGCGGCGAGGGACCGGGCGTAGGCCGCGGCGTCGTTCTCCACCTTCCGCGACATGGTGTTGTCCATCGGGCCGCCCCCCAGGTTGACGGGATGGGCCGCGCCGATGTTCGTCCCCGGCGCCATCGCCGCGACGTCGGAGGCGAGGGTGATCAGGACCCCCGCCGATGCGGAGCGCGCGCCCGGCGGGGAGACGTACACCGCCACGGGGACGCGGGATTGGATGATCCCCTGCACCATCTGCCGCATCGCGGAGTCCAGCCCGCCCGGCGTGTCCAGCTCCACGACGAGAAGGGCGGCGTTGTCCCCCTCCGCCCGCTCGATGACCGCGGCGAGGTAGTCGGCCGTGACGGGGCCGATCGGGGCGGCGATGGTGGCCACCAGCACCGGCGGGCGCGCAGGTTCGGCGGGGAGCGCGTTCCCGCGCGCGATCGCAAGGAGCAGGAGGACGACGGGGACGATGCGGCGGAATTGCAGGCTCAAGGCATCCGTTTCCTGTAGACGGCGAACTTCAGGTACCCGGTTTCGGGGACGGACAGCAGCACCGGGTGGTCCGGCGGCTGCCCTCCCCAGGCGACCAGCTCCAGGTCGGCGTCCGCATCGGCGGCGGCGTCCCGGAGAGCCTCCTTCCATTTGGCCACATCGATCAATTGCGTGCAAGACGAGGTGGCGAGGAACCCCCCGGGCGAGAGGACCGAAAGCCCCATCCGGTTGATGTCCCGGTATCCGCGGAGGGCTCCCTCCTTCCCCTCGCGCGACTTGGCGAACGAAGGGGGGTCGAGGATCACCAGGTCGAACCGCCGGCCGACGTCCCGAAGGTTGCGCAAGGCCTGGAAGAGGTCCTCCGCCTCCCCCTCCCACCGCCCGGAAACGCCGTTCAACACGGCGTTCGCCCGCGCCGCCTCGACGGCCGGCCGCGACGCGTCGATGGCGAGGACGCTCTTCGCCCCCCCCGCGAGAGCGTACAGCCCGAAACCGCCCGCCGCGCAGAAGCCGTCGAGGACCGCCTTCCCCTCCGCAATGCCGCGGACGATGCCGCGATTTCTCCGCTGGTCGAGGAAGAAACCCGTCTTGGGGCCCGCCTCCACGTCCACCACAAACCGGACCCCGTCCGTCTCGATCTCTTCCCGGGGAGGTCCCTCCCCGCGGACCGGCCCTTTTCGCTGGGGCAAACCTTCGAGACGGCGTCCCCCGCCCTCGGAGCGCTCGTAGATCAGCCGCGGCCGGTACCGACGCTCGAGGACGTCGAGGAGAGGACCCCGGACGAGCTCCATCCCCGCCGTCAGGATCTGCACGGAAAGGAGATCCCCATACCTGTCCGCGATCACCCCGGGGAGGAAATCCCCCTCGGAAGAAAGGATCCGCAGGGCGCGTTCCCCGCCCATCCCCGCCTCGGCGCGGCGCGCGACAGCTTCGCTCAGCCGTGTTTCGAGGAAGGTCTCCGTCGGCTCGACGTCCGCACGGGACACCCGCCGCAGGGCGATCCGGCACCCGAGGTTGATCGTCGCCGTCCCGAGGGGCTCCCCCGACCTGGAGCGCACACGCGCCCATTGCCCGGGGGGGAGACCTTCCGGCACCTCTCGCAGGTCGTCCCCGAATACCCACGGGTGGCCGGAGCGGAGGCGCTCCTCCCCTTTCCGGCTGACCCGGACCTCGGGCAGGGGAAGCGTCATTTCGCGGGTGGAATCCGGAGACGCGACGCGAGGGTATCGAAGTCCTCGAACACCTCCGCCTCGCGGGCGGCGTTTCGCAGGATGAAGGCGGGGTGGTACGTCGGAAGGACGGGGAGACCGCCGAGTTCCCGCCATTTCCCCCGGACGCGGGTGATCTTCTCCTCGACGCCCAGCAGGTGGTTCAGCGCGGTACTCCCGAGAGTGCAGATCGCCTCGGGCCGGATCGCCCGGACCTGGCGCAGGAGGAACGGCAGGCACGCCTTGGCCTCTTCGGGGAACGGGACGCGGTTTCCCGGCGGCCGGCATTTCACGATATTCGCGATGTAGACCTCTTCCCGGCGCAGCCCGATCCGCTCGATCCACTTGTCCAGGCGCTTCCCGGCGGCGCCCACGAACGGCTCCCCCTGCCGGTCCTCCTCCACACCGGGCCCTTCCCCCACGAACATCAGCCGCGCGCGGGGATTCCCCACCCCGAAGACGATCGTGCCGCGCCCCCCGCAGAGCGGGCACCGGCGACAGTCGGTCATCTCCTTGCGGATGTCGTCCAGGGTTTCCGCGCCGGGAGACGGGCGGAGGACGTAGTCCACTCCGATCTCCCGGAGCCACGCCGCCAGCATCCTCCGGGAAACGGCCTTGCTCATCGCTGGAGGAACTTGCGGCAGACCGCGCGCCAGACGGCGGAGGCGATGGCGTCCTTGGCCGCCATGGCGAGGTCGAGCGCGGTCCCGTCGGAGAAGTAGACGCGGACCTCGTTGCTGTCGGACTCGAACCCGATGTCGGCGCGGGAGACGTCGTTCGCCACGATCGCGTCAAGGTTCTTCTTCCGCATTTTCTCGAGGGCGTTCCCGGCGAGATCGTTCGTCTCCGCCGCGAAGCCGATCAGCACCCGGCTCCTCTTCGAGCGGCCGAGGGACTCGAGGATGTCGTCCGTGGGGACGAGGGGGATCCGCCGGTCGAACCGATCCTTCTTGATCTTCTGCGGCGCCGCCGACTCCGGACGGAAGTCGGCCACCGCCGCCGCCATCACCACCGCGTCCGCGCCTTCCGACGCATTATCCACCGCCCCCATCATCTCCGACGCGGACCGCACACGGACCGTCTTCATGAACGGCGGATCCGGCAGCCGGGTCGGTCCCGACACGAGGGTCACGTCCGCGCCGAATCGCCGCGCGGCGACCGCCATGGCGAATCCCATCTTGCCGCTGGACCGGTTCGTCAGGTACCGGACCGGATCGATGTCCTCCGCCGTGGGCCCCGCCCCCACCACGACCCGCTTCCCCGCGAGAATCTTCTCGGCCAGGAGGATGCGCGCCATCTCGACGATCTTCCCCGTGTCGGCCAGCCTCCCCGGTCCCACCGTGCCGCAGGCGAGCTCCCCCTCGTCGGGGTCCACGAAGGTGAAGCCCCGTTCCAGGAGGATCTCCACGTTTTCCCGCACCGCCGGAGAGGCGTACATCTGTGTGTTCATGGCCGGCGCCAGCAGCACCGGCGCGGTGGTGGCCATCACCACCGTGGAGAGCAGGTCGTCCGCGATGCCGCCGCGGATCTTCCCCAGGACGTTCGCGGTGGCCGGCGCGATCATCAGGAGGTTCGCCCGCTGCGCGAGGGAGATGTGCCCGATCTCGGACTCCGTGATGAGGTCGAAGAGGTCGGTATAGACGGGGTTCTTCGACAGGGTCTGAAGGGTGAGCGGGGTGATGAAACGCGCCCCGGACGCGGTGAGGATCACCCGGACGCCCGCGCCCTCCTTGCGAAATTCGCGGATGATCTCGCACGCCTTGTACGCCGCGATCCCCCCGGTGACCCCGAGGACGATTTCCTTGCCCGAGAGCGTGGTCATCTCCCTGCATCCTCCTCCGTGAAGAATGGGTTTCCGCGCTTCTCCTCGCCCACCGTCGTGGCGGGGCCGTGCCCGGGGAACAGGACGGTCTCCTCGGGCAACGTGAAGATCTTCTCCCGCACCGCGCGGAGCAGTTCGTGGAGGGAGCCCCCCGGCAGGTCCGTCCGGCCGATGGATCCCGCGAAGATGAGGTCGCCCACGAAGGCGAGGTCGCCGGAAAGGTACGTCACGTGCCCCGGCGTGTGCCCCGGCGTGTGGAGAACACGGAACGCGACGTTTCCCAGGGGGATGGAATCGCCCTCCCGCACGAGCACGTCGGGAGGCGGGGGGGCGGGGACGCGCAGGCCGAACATCAACGCCTGCCGGCCCGCCGTCCGCATCCGCCCGGCGTCGTCCGGATGGATATGGATGCTCGCTCCCGTACGCTCCTTGAGGGCCGAGACCGCTCCCACGTGGTCGAAGTGCCCGTGCGTGAGCAGGATCTTGTCGAGGGACCATCCCCGCCCGGCGAGTTGCCGCAGGATCTCCGCGGCCTCGTCCCCCGGGTCGATCACGACCGCCTTCCCGCTCGACACGTGCCCCACGATGTAGGTGTTCTCCGCCAGCGGGCCGACCTCCATCGCCAGCACCCGGAGCGGCCGCGCATCCGTCACAGCTTCTTTCCCCAGGACTCGAACAGGTCGATGTACTCCGCGGCGAGCAGCGAAGCCGCGCGGCCGTCCTCGGACTCGACCACCAGGTGGAAGTACGCCTCGTCCTGGCTCGGGTAGACCAGCGCCCAGTCCTCCCCCTCGAACACCTTCACGCCGTCGATGAACTGGCTCGGCTTCCCCTTGGCGTGCCCCGTCAGCATCCGCATGAGGGACCCCTTGTTCTCCCAGGCGCAGGGGATCTTGCGGTGGAGCAGGACGGTCGGCGGGATCTCGCGGAGGATGTCGGAGAGTCCCCGCCCCTCGGCCGCCAGCAGCTCCATGATCTTCACGATCGCGTACATGCCGTCGAACGCCGGCTGGAAGTGCGGGAAGACGAATCCGCCCGCCCCGTCCCCCGCGAAGGCGACCCCCTCGCGCGCCGCCGCCTCCATCAGCGACCGCGGCAGGGTGCGCGTCCGTACCGCGTCCATTCCGAAGCGCGCCGCGATCCTCTCCACGTTCCGCGAGGCGGTCACCGGGACCCCCACCAGCCCCTGGCGCGCCTGCCGGCAGGCGAGGAGGCAGACGACCTGCAACGCCGTCGCGTCGGGGAGGATGTCTCCCTTCTCGTCGACCAGGAAGATCTTTTCCCCGCCGGTGTCGAGCATCGCGCCGAAGTCGGCGTTCAGGGAGCGCGAGATCGCCGAGAGGTGCCACATCCCCCGGTCGAACTCCTCCTGGGTCCGGGTGATGCGGGCAGGGTCGAGGATGGCGTTCAGCGCGACCGTCTCCACCCCGAGCTGCCCGAGGATCCGCGGAAAGATGACGGCGGCCGATCCGTAGGAGTAGTCGAGGACGATGTTGTAGTTCCGCTCCTTGATCGCTCGCGCGTCGATGGATTTCGCGAACCCGTCGATGTAGAGATCGAATCCTCCCACCGGGAAGGTGATCACCCCCGTCTCCTCGATGTCGGCCCGGACGAAGTCCTCCCGGAAGAAGAGGTTCTCGATGTTCTTCTCCAGCCCCATCGGCAGGTCGAGGCCGGAATCGTCGAAGAACTTGAGGTCGACGAACGACGGGTCGAAGGGGCTTTTCCGGATGTGCACGCCCCCCCGCTCCTCCCCGTGGGAGCGCGAGAGGTACCGCACCACCGGCAACGGCGTGACGCCGTAGTCGTGCACGTCCACGCCGACCGAGAGCATTCCGGTCATGATCGCGCGATTGATCATCCGGGACGCCTTGTGGCTGTCGCGGCTGGTGGAGAGGACCACCTTTCTGCCGAACGTCGCGGCGTAGGCGGCCCCGACCTTGGCGGCGAATTCGGGAGAGATCTCGAGATTCGCCAGCCCGACGATCCCGTACGCGCCGAAGAGGGAACGCGCCCACTTCTCCCCCCAGATGAGGGACGACGACAGGACCGCCCCGTCCTCCACCACCTTGTGGGGCCATACCTTCACGTTCGCCTTGACCACGGCCTCCGTCCCGATGCTGCAATGGTCGCTGATCACCGCCCTCTCCGCGAGGAAGGCGCCGCGCTCCACCCGGGCATCCGAGCCGATGATGTTCTCGAGGATCCGCGCCCCCTTCCCCACCGACACGTGCTTCCACAGCACGGAGGACTGGATCACCGCCCCGTCCTCGATCAGGCAGCCGTCGCCGACGACGACGTTCCTCATCGTCACTCCCGACCCGACGACGCATTTCTTCCCGAGCAGGACGTTGGACAGCTCCGCGGTGTAATCGACCTTCGTCCCATCGCCGATCCAGACGCTCCGTGTCCCGGCCTTCTCCCCCTCGAATCCGATCTTCACCTTCCCCGCGAGGAGGTCGAGGTGGACGTTCAGGTACTCGTCGAGGTTCCCGACGTCCTTCCAGTACCCCTCCGCCACGTAGCCGAGCAGGCGGTCGCCCCGCGCCAGCATGGCGGGAAAGAGGTTCTTGCTGAAGTCGAAGTTCTTCTTCGGCGGGATGAGGTCGAGCACCTCGGGCTCGATGATGTAGATCCCGGTGTTGATCGTGTCGGAGAACACCTCCCCCCACGTCGGCTTCTCGAGGAACCGTACGATCCGCCCGTCGTCCTCCGTGATCACGATGCCGTACTGCAGGGGGTTGGGAACACGCGTCAGGACGATCGTGACCGCCGCCTTGCGCGCCGTGTGGAAGTCGATCGCTTTCGACAGGTCGAAATCCGTGATGATGTCCGCGCTGATCACCAGGAAGGTGCCGTCCAGGCGATCCTCGGCGTTCTTCACCGCCCCCGCGGTGCCGTAATCCGCCTCGGCGTTGACGTAGTGCATCCGGACCCCCCAGGGGGACCCGTCGCCGAAGTAGGTGCTGATCTTTTCGGGATAGAAGTGGAGCAGCACCTCGAGGTCGTCGATCCCCTCCGCGGCGAGCAGGCGGACGACGTGCTCCATCATCGGACGGTTCGCCACGTGCGCCATCGGCTTGGGGAGTTTCTCCGTCAACGGCCGAAGCCTCGTCCCGAATCCTCCCGCCATCACGACCGCCTTCATGTCTCAGGCCTCCACGGGGAAATGGGCGTGTTACAGGATGCGCGCGAGACGCGACACCCCGAGGTATCCGAAGGTGAGGGCGAAGAAGACGAGGAACACGGCGCAGGCGCCGACGATGCCGCGGTACATCCGGTCGGTGAACCTTCCGCGTCCCGCCGAGACCGCCGCCCCGACGAAGAGGTACCACGCCGCGTCGGACAGGATGTGCCCCGAGAAGAAGGCGAGGACGCCCCGCCAGCCCTGCCCGCGCGAAAGCAGCAGGTACCCGAGGCCGATCGTCGCCCACCAGAGCGACCAGTACGGGTTCGAGGCGGAGGTGACGATTCCGTCGATCACGGGACGCGCCCCCCCCGATCCTTTCCCGTCGTTCGCCCGCCCCGGGACGCCGCCCGCCCCGGCGTCGAAGCGGAGCGTGCGGACCTCCATGGCCATCCCCGCCGCCATCCGGAGAAGCATCGCGGAGCCGAGCAGGGCGATCGCGATGATCGCCTTGTCACCCCGGATCCACTCCATCAGCCCGAACAGGAGAAGGCACACGAGCGCCGCCTCCAGGATCGCGTGGCCGAGGACGAGCAGCGGCGCGGCGGAAAAACCGCGGATCGAGGCGTGCCGGATGGTGACCGCGAGGAGGGGTCCCGGCATCATCGCCCCGGAGAGGCCGATGATGAAGGAAGAGACGAAGATCGCCGCCGGATGACCGAAATCCATAGTAAAATTTATAACACAATTCGCCGCCCGGGATGGGTCCCGGAGGCCGGAGGAATCTCCCTTGGCAGGCCGCAATCCCCTTCCCACCGCCGACGTCCTCATCGAGGTGGGCGGCCGGATCGTGCTGGTCCGGCGGAAGCATCCCCCCGAGGGTTGGGCGATCCCCGGCGGATTCGTCGAGGTCGGCGAAACGGTCGAGGCCGCCGCCGTCCGGGAGGCGTACGAGGAGACGGGCCTGTGCGTGACCCTCACGGCGCTGCTGGGGGTCTACTCCGACCCGGCCCGCGACCCCCGCCACCACACGATTTCGACGGTCTACGTCGGACGGGCCGAAGGCGCCCCCTTGGGCGGCGACGATGCCGCCGAGGCGCGGCTGTTCGGCGAGGCGGACCTACCCTCCCCGATCGCCTTCGACCACGCGAAGATCCTGGCCGACTACTTCCGGTTCAAGAAAACGGGCAATAGGCCGCTCTGAGTCCAGGGAGGTCGCTACTCCGCAGGGGCGGTCCCCTTCCTCCGATTGCCGCAATGCGTGTGGAATGCTACGCTGATAGCGCAGTCGAAAAGGAAGGGTGGGCCATGAGAACGACAGCGATAAAGATCACCCCCGAGGAATACATCCTCTCTGTCCTCACTCCGGAGGAGCGTCTTGACGCGGCCTTCCGCGTGGCCGAGGCGGCCTTTAAAGGAACCTCCTTGACGATGAAGGACGTCGAGAACGCCGTCAAGACGATCCGGAGAAAAGCCTACGCGACAAAGAAGTAAACTCGTCATCGACACGGGCGTACTGGTTTCCGCCTTCGCTTTCGGGGGGACACCGAGGGAAGCGGTTCGAAAGGCCGTTGCCGAAGACCTGATCTTCGTTTCTCCCGACCTTCTAAAGGAATACCGGGAAGTTCCCGCCGTCCTCGCGAAAAGAGGGAAGATCGACAACCGCCAGTTCATGGCTCTCATCGCAGGCATCGCGGCGGTCGTGGCGAATGCCGGGCTGGTTCATCCGAAAAAACGCCTGGAGATTTGCCGTGACCCGAAAGACGACATGCTCCTGGAGTGCTGCCTCACGTCCAAGGCGAACCTTCTCATCACTGGGGATCTCGACCTTCTTTCCATAAGCGGATTGCCTTTTGCCGTCGGAATCGTCACCCCTGCGAACTATCTCGCCACGAAGAACAGGAAACGTTAACTCTCCACCAAGGCCGTACCCCTGTCCCGGCACGCTTCACGGGAACACACTATTGATTTGGAAAAAGTGGCGCGCTCTACTCGACGAAGATGGGCACTATTGGGAGGAAACGACCTCTTTATAATTTACTTGTAATTTTACCGTTCAATAATTTCACCCATCTTTTTACCTAGTCTTACTTTGCCTCGGTATATTAATGTTCTACTCCCCTCTCAAAACCCTGTCATAGAGTTCCGACACAGTTCTTGCCGGGATTCTGCCCGCGCCCAGAGCTAAGCCACCATTCTTATAAACAATTATCCCCACCGGAAAACCTTGTATGGAATTGCCTGAAAAAGATGATCCCCCAATGAAGATTTTATCAGAACTAACTTTGATATTAACTGGCTTATTCGGCAACAGGTAAGTCATGTCGATCTCTCTTCCAACGTTGACCATGTACACCTGGTTACCGTCATCTAAACTGCTAACGACCAATGTGTGCTTGTCAGTCATAAAAACATTTGAAATAGAATTGCTTACCGGTTTATTTTTAATTATTTCAAATTCAGCAACGTTATCGTTGGAAGCTATCACACTTATATAGAATTGTCCTTTGTCGGATCTGATTACGAAATATCTCCTTTCATCAAGAGATAAAGGAAATGGGACGTTTACAAACATATTACTCCCAAGGTTAACGCTGTACTGACCCTTTTTATTCCCCAACAATTCTTTTAAGATACGGGCAGCATCAGGGTCTGTTTTTACGTCAAACGCAGCCTTTGCAATTGCTGGCATCAGCTGATCTGGAAATACACCTTTTTCCTTAAGATCCTTGAGTACTAGGGAAGCATACAGTTGCAATTTTGAGTCACTACTTGAAAGGTGCGGAAGTAACGAAACGGTCCAAGTAATTTTCTGCTGGTCAATGCTTGTTTGCGCCAACGCACGAGCCAGGGTGTCGCTTCGTTTTTTAAATTCTACATCTTCATCGTGAATTCTCTTACTAATATCCTGATTCTTTTTGGCTATTTCATTGCTAAGATTCTCATTCCTTTTGGCTATATTGTCGTTTGAGGCGACGTTAATGTACGTTATTTGCTTATTTATTTGCCAACCCATATACGCTACCAAAATAGAAAAACCGATCGAGATAAGTACAAGGATGTGGCTCATCCACGGCTTTTCCCACCATTTCTTCTCTGGAAAGGTGGCAAACTTGATCGGCACCGGTTCGTCGTTCATAAAGAGTCTCCGCTTGCACGAACTTGTGGCCTGAACATAATAATCGACCACACAACGCTCTGCATAAGCGCCGTCACTCGTAGCCTAATACCGAAAATTGAAGTCTGAAGATCCCACTCTAACTCTATCTCCTGATCCCCCGTTTCTGTAACACCGGGGGCGCAAAATACATCTGGCAAAATTTCCCCTTTAAAATCAAAGGGCCAGTTCTCTCCACTTTTTTCGCATCCTATCGGACAATAAACGGGTTAACAAGGCATTTCATCCTGGGGGGCACTCCGTGGCTGTCGAATAGGACTACTTCAGGTACAAAAGGACGGGAGAGAAACCACTGTGAGACGGTTTGTGGGTTGTGGGCGAGGGACACACCTTCCAGCAGTGGGAGGACACTCCTTCCCTTCCTCCCCGGTCAGAACCAGGAATGTCCCCCCCCCGGCAGGTATGTCCCCTGAAAGCGCTCGCACCTTACAGAACGCATCTCTTGCCGTACCTTCCTCTTTACATGCCCCTGGTGGCTGGTACCGGGGGCACGCGGGTTAGGCGAGGGACTTGACGGCCTGCTCGATGCGGTCGATCCCCTTCTCGATGTTCTTCATGGAGGTGGCGTAGGAGAGCCGCTGGCACGCGTCGTCGCCGAAGGCGACCCCCGGGACCGCCGCCACCTTGTAGTCGTCCAGGAGGTACGCCGACATGGCGGAAGAACCGTCGATCACCTTCCCCGACGGCGTTTTCTTCCCGTAGCAGCCGGAGAGATTCGGGAAGACGTAGAACGCCCCCTGCGGCAGCAGGCACGACACGCCCGGCATCCCGTTCAGGCGGTCGACGATGTACCGGCGGCGCCGGTCGAACTCGGCGAGCCACGCCTTCTGGAAGTCCTGCGATCCGTTCAGGGCCTCGACGGACGCCTTGTCGCAGAACGAGACGGGGTTGCTCGTGCTCTGGCTCTGGATGTTGTTCATCGCCGCCACGAGATCCTTGTCCGCCGCCACGTAACCGATCCGCCACCCCGTCATCGAGTGCGACTTGGAAAGACCGTTCACGAGGATCGTCCGCTTCCGGATCTCCTCCCCGAGGGAGGCGATGGAGACGAACTGGAATCCGTCGTAGACGAGCTTCTCGTAGATCTCGTCCGACAGGACGGTGATGTCCTTCTTCACGATCACCTGCGCCAACGCCTCGAGCTCCGCCTTCGAGTACGCCGCCCCCGTCGGGTTGGAGGGGCTGTTCAGGACGAAGAGCTTCGTCTTCTTCGTGATCGCCTTTTCCAGCTGCGCCGGGGTGATCTTGAATCCCGTGGCCTGCTTCGCCTCGACGATCACCGGGGTGGCATCCGCCAGGAGCGTGATGTCCGGGTAGGAAACCCAGTAGGGAGCGGGGATGATCACCTCGTCCCCCGCCTCGAGGAACGCCTGGGCGACGTTGTAGATGGAGTGCTTCGCCCCGAGGGAGACGATGATGTTCTCCCGCTTGTATTCGAGCCCGTTGTCCCGCTTGAACTTGGCGATGATGGCGTCCTTCAGCTCCGGCGAGCCGGGAACGGGGGTGTACTTCGTGTACCCGTCGTCCAGCGCCTTCTTGGCGACGGCCTTGATATGGTCCGGCGTGTCGAAATCCGGTTCCCCGGCGCCGAAGCCGACCACGTCGATCCCCTGCGCCTTCATCTGCTTCGCCTTGCCGGTGATCGCCAGCGTCGGCGACGGCTGGATCTTCCCCACTCTCTTCGCCAGCTTCATTTCCGTTTCGCTCCTTTCAGCTTCCTCAACAGGGTGTCCCGCACCAAGGGCGGCACGAGGTCGTCGATCTTCCCGCCGAACATCGCGATCTCCTTGACGATTTTCGAGCTGATCGCGGAGTGGCGCTCCCCGGTCATCATGATCACCGTGTCGACCGCCTGATCCAGCTTCCGGTTCATCTGTGCCATCTGGTACTCGTACTCGAAGTCCGAGATCGCTCGCAGCCCCCGCACAAGGACGTGCGCCTCCTGCACGCGGGCGAAATCGACCAGCAGGCCGCGGAACGAGGTGACCTCGACGTTCCCCATCTTGGAGGTCAAGCCCTTCAGCATTCGCACGCGCTCCGCAGGGGTGAAGAAGGCGTTTTTCCGAAGGTTCAGCGCCACCGCGACGATCACCCGCGAGAAGACCCGGGAGGACCGCTCGATGATGTCCAGGTGCCCGTTCGTGGGAGGATCGAACGACCCGGGGTATACGGCGACGGTTCTCATCGTTTCTCCTGTTCCTTCCGGCCCCGCGGCGCCTGCCCGAGGGGACCGGGAATGCCGTACAAGGTGATCCGCGTATCGCCGTACCTTCGGTCGGCGCGCTCCGTCCACTCCGCGGGGAGCGGTTCTTCCGGATCCCGGGCGCTCCGCTCCGCCACGATCACCGCGCCTGGGGAGAGAATGCCGGCGCGCGAAAGCTCCCCCGCCGCCCGGCCGACCAGCCCCTTTCCGTACGGGGGATCGAGGAACACGAGCGTGAACGCTTTCCCCATCGCCTTGAGACGCCGGACCGCCTCCCGGTAGTCGAGGGGAAGACAGACCGCGCCTTCCGCCGCCAGCGCCGCCAGGTTCCCCTTCAGCGCCCTGAACGCCGCCGGCGAAGATTCCACGAGGACGGCCTCGGCCGCGCCGCGGGAGAGCGACTCGATCGCCAACGCTCCCGTCCCGGCGAAGAGGTCGAGCACGACGCTCCCCTCCACGTCGTCTCCGAGGATCGCGAACACGGCCTCGCGAACCCGGTCGGTGGTGGGCCGGACGGACAGACCCCGCGGGGCGCGAATCGTCCGCCCCCCCCACTTTCCAGCGACGACCCGCACCGCTCGTGCCGCGTTTCGGGAACGCTACGCCGGGGCGGAGAGCGCCCCGGCGACGATCTTGGCCGTGCCGGCGGCCCGGAACGCCTGGAAGAGCAGCTTCGCCTCTTCGTACGCCGCCTTCTCGATCCTCGAAGCGTACGAAGCCGGGACGGCGTCGATCTCGGCCTTGAACGGCTTGGTGGCGAACTTGATGTCCTTGCCGGCTCCCTTGGCCCAGTCGCGCATCCTCCCCATCAATTCCGGGGGAAGTCCCGCGTGGGCGATGTTCTGCCACTGGGTGCCGACGTTCCCCTTGCGGATCCCGAACGAAGCGAACTTCCCGATCAGGTGGAGCGGCGTCCCGGTGATGCCGTGCTGGGCGATGGACGCTCCGAAACGGTCGTGGAGGACCCGGTAGATCTGCCCGGTGCGTTCGAGGTCGATGGAGATCTTCTCTCCTTCCAGGTAGTTCCCGTGCTTGGAGCCGTTGTTGATCGCCAGCAGGTCCGGTTGGACTCCCGCCGCCGCCAGCCGCTCCATGAGTTCCACCGCTTCCTCCACCGTGGACAGGTGCGCCTCGGTCCCCGCCGATTTGATTTCGCCCACCTCCACCTCGAGCCCGAGCTTGCGCTCCTCGATGGGGCCCGCAAGGTCCGCGGTGATGCGGGCGTTGTCGGGGATCTCGTTGAACGACGCGTCGATGGCGAAGCTCGTGTACCCGGCGGCAAGTTCCGCGGCGATCAGCGCGCGGGCTCCCTCGATCTCGGCCTCCGTCGTATTCTTCACGGTGATGTGGTCCCCATGGATGACGAACGGGGTGTCGAACTCCGCCTTCTTCGCCGCCGCGATGAGGGTGCGGACGAAGATCTCCGGATTCATCCCCGTGTAGCCGCCCTTGAGGTCCCCTTCCGACTTGGCCAGCTCGAACGCGACCACGGCGTCCAGTTCCTTCGCCGCCCGCATGATCCCCGGAACGACGAGGGGGATCCGGATGTTGCACGCCATCACGATCGTCTCGTGGGCCGCAAGGGCGCGGTAAACGTCGCGGCCGTTCACCGGGCACGCCGGATTCCCCGGGGGGATCTCCTTCGCGGCGTTTCCCGGGACGAATCGTCTGAGCGCCTCGTAGCCCATGGGACCCTCCTTGCGGATAAGCTTCCCCATTATTGGAATTTCGGACCCTCTCGTCAAGGCGACCGCACGGATTCCGCCCGGGAAGGGCATGGTAAACTGAGGTCGAGAACCCGGCGACCCGATGCCCATGGACACCCACCGAACGAATCCGGCCTCGCTCTCCCGGAGAGCCGTCGTCGCTTTCCGATGAAGCGGCGAGGGATCCTCCTCGCCGCGGCGGCGGTCGTCGCCTTGTCGGCGGCGATCGCGTACTCCCTGCTCTCCGGCACGATCCCGGTGGACGTGTTCCGTGTCCGGCCCGGGCGCGTCGAAGAGATCGCCGCGGCGGTCTCGGCGGGGACCGTGAAATCCTCCCTCGAGGCGGTCCTATCGACGGAAACGGGGGGACGGGTCGACGAGGTGCATGTCCGGGAGGGCTCCACGGTGCGGCGGGGCGACGTCCTCGCCCGGATGGGCGATCCCGAGCTGGCGCGCCAGGTGGAAGCGGCGGAGGCCGAGGAGGCGCAGGCGCGGGACGCACTTCTCCAGGCGGCGGCGAAGCGGGAAGAGGCGGTCCTCCGGGTCCGCGGGGAAATGGGGCGGGCGGAGAACAACCTCCGGAAGGCCCGGGAGGACCACCGGCGGGCGGAGAAATTGTTCCTGGACGGGTTCATCTCCCGCTCCGAACTGGAAGCCGCCGAGACGCTCTTCGGCAACGCGGAGGAAGAAGGCAGGATCGCCGCCGCCGGGGCGTCGACGCTGCAGGCCCTGGACCGGGAGATCGACGTCCTCCGCGGGAGAAACCGGGCGGCGCGGGCGCGGACGGCGGCATGGACGGCCCGACGGTCGAAACTGACGATCACGGCGCCCTTTTCGGGCGTGATCACGAAGAAGACCGCCGAACTCGGGGAGAGCAAGCTGCCGGGGGCGGCCCTGTTCGTCCTCGCGGACCCTTCGTCCACCTACGTGGAGGCGCAGATCGACGAGGCGGACGCCGCCAAGGTCCGCACGGGGCAGACGGTGCGGCTGGTCCCCGAGGCGTACCAGGGAGAGGTATTCTCCGGACGGGTTTCCGAGGTCCGGCCGACCGTGGAGGCCTCCAAGGAGGTCTCCCGCGCGAACACGATCGCCATCGCTCCCGCCTCCGCCCCCCGGCCGCTCCGCCTTGGAATGTCGGTCGACGTCGAGGTCCTCACGGGGGGGAAGGACAATGTCCTGCTGGTCCCATCCGCCGCAGTGATGGAGCGGGACGGGAAGAAGTTCGTCTACGTCGTCACGGGGGGACGCGTCGTCCGGCGGGACGTGTCGGCGGGGCTTTCGAACTGGGACCGCACGGAGGTCCTCGCCGGGGTGTCCGCGGGAGAGGACGTGGTCACCTCGCTGGAGATCAAGGACCTCGCACCCGGGAGCCGCGTTGGGATTCGAAGCCGCCAGTGATCCCCTCCTCCGCCTGCGGGGAGTGACGAAGCTGTACGAGGCCGGCGCGGGGCGCGTCGTCGGCCTCTCGGACGTGGACCTCGAGATCGGCGCCGGGGAGTTCGTCGCCGTGATGGGCCCCTCCGGTTCGGGGAAATCCACCCTCATGAACATCCTCGGCTGCCTCGACGTCCCGACGGCGGGGACGTACGAGATCAAGGGGACGCCCGTCGCGGGACTCTCCTCCGACGACCTCTCCACGCTGCGCAACCGCGAGATCGGCTTCGTCTTCCAGGTGTTCCACCTCCTTCCCCGGTACACGGCGCTCCGGAACGTGGAGCTTCCGCTGATCTACGCCGGCGTCCCACGAGGAGAGCGCGCCCGGCGCGCCCTGGAATCGCTGTGCGCGGTGGGGCTCGAAGACCGCAAGGGGCACCTCACCAACGAACTCTCCGGCGGGCAGAAGCAGCGCGTGGCCATCGCCCGGGCGCTGGTGAACCGGCCGTCCCTCCTGCTCGCGGACGAACCCACGGGGAACCTCGACACACGGTCCGGAGAGGAACTGATGGAGATCCTCTCCGGGCTGAACGCATCGGGCGTCACCGTCGTCCTCGTCACGCACGATCCGGCGATCGCGCGGCGGGCGCACCGGACGGTGTACATCGTCGACGGGAAACTCGTGTCCGCGGAGCGGTTCCGGGAGATCAGGGGATGACGCGGATCGACTTCGTCGAGGTGGCGATGGATTCCCTCCGGACGAACCGGCTGCGGTCCGCCCTCACGATGCTCGGGGTGATCATCGGCGTCGCGGCGGTCATCCTGCTCGTGGCGCTCGGCCAGGGGACGAAGAACTACGTGGAGGAACAGTTCGCCGGGCTGGGGAGCAACATCCTGATCGTCACCCCGGGGAAGATCGAGACGAAGGGGGGACCCCCGATCATCGGGTCCACGCGCCACAAGCTCACCCTGGACGACTCACGGATCCTGGAGAAGAAGGGATACCTGTTCGGAGGCGTCGCGCCGGTGGTCTTCGGCACGGCGGAGGTGCGGTACCGGAACCGGTCGCGCAACGTCTCCGTCCTCGGCGTCACGCCCGCCTTCCAGGATGTCCGGAACCTGCACGTGGAGATCGGCTCGTTCCTCGGCGAGGCGGACGTGGACGCCCGGCGGCGCGTCTGCGTGCTCGGGCGGACCGTGAAGCGCGAACTCTTCGGGAACGCCAACGCCCTGGGGCAGACGGTGAAGGTCGCCGGCACCCTGTTTCGCGTGATGGGGATCATGGAGCGGAAGGGGATCAGCCTGGGGATCGACATCGACGACATCGTCTTCCTGCCCGTCCGGACCGCCCAGGAGATCTTCGACCTCGACGGGCTCTTCGAAATCCTCATCTCGGTCCGGAACAGGAACGACATCGAGAGCGGGAAGGAGCTCGCCGTCTCCCTGCTCAAGCGCGCCCACAACCGCCACGAGGACTTCACCATCACGAACCAGGCCGCCATCCTCTCCTCCCTCTACACCATCCTCGACACGCTCACCTACGTTCTCGGCGGGATCGCCGCGATCTCGCTCCTGGTCGGAGGGATCGGGATCATGAACATCATGCTGGTGACGGTGAAGGAACGGACCAACGAGATCGGCATCCGCAAGGCGGTGGGGGCGCGGAACCGGGACATCCTCCTCCAGTTCCTCCTCGAATCGACCACGCTCTCGGTCGCCGGCGGAATCGGGGGGATCCTCGTCGGGATGGCCGGCGCGGGGACCCTCCATTTCCTCGTCCCGAAGCTCCCGGTGTCCGTCCCGGCATGGTCCATCCTCCTCTCCTTCACCTTCTCCGCCTTCGTCGGTGTATTCTTCGGCGTGTACCCCGCGAGGAAGGCGGCGGCTCTCAATCCCATCGAGGCGTTGAGGTACGAATGACCGGGCACCCCTCCAACCTGCGCGTCGGGCGAATCCCGTACGCCAACCTCCTCCCCATCTTCCACGGGCTCGAGGGCGGCGGCGCGCCGGACGGGGTGACGTTCGTCGACGGGCATCCCTCCGAGCTGAACCGGAAGCTGCGCGACGGCGAACTGGACCTGTCCCCCTCCTCATCCATCGAGTACGCCGTCCGGCCGGACCGGTACCTCCTGTGCCCCGGCATCTCCCTCTCGTCCCGTCGCCGCGTGATGAGCGTCCTGCTCCTGTCGAACGTACCGCTCCGGGAACTTCCCCCCGACCCGATCGCCGTCACCGGAAACTCGGACACTTCGATCACGCTCCTCGAGATCCTTCTCCGCGAATCCCTGGGACGCGGGAACCTCCTCCTGCGGACGGAGCTTCCCCCGAAGGCGGCGCTGCGCCGCTACCCGGCGCACCTCGTCATCGGGGACGAGGCGATCCGCGCCGCCGTCGACGGGGTGGCGCCGCACGTCACCGATCTCGGGGAGTGGTGGTGGAGGGAGACGGGAAAACCGTTCGTTTTCGCCCTGTGGATCGCCGCCCGGAGCGCGTGGGACGAGCGCCGGGATCCCCTCTCGCGGCTCGCCGCCGCCCTTCTTACGGCGAAACGGTCCGCGCAGGCGTCGATCCGCCGCCGGGAATACCCGTGGGGAGGCCCCGACTGGATCCCCCCCGGCTTCCGGGACGCCTACTGGCGCTCTCTCTCCTACGACCTGGAGGAGGAGGCGGAAGGGCTTTCCCTGTTCTACCGTCTGGCGGCGAAGATCGGGCGGATCCCCGCGGCGCCCCCGCTCCGTTTCCTCGAAATCGGCGGGGGAAGCGCCGTGGTAAAATGCGGAATCACACCGGGAGGAGACGCGATGATCGACAAGGGGATGAAGATCGAGGATGTGCTCCGGCGATACCCGCAGACGATTCCGGTGTTCGAGCGGTTCGGCATCGATTGCGCCCAATGCCAGCTTTCGGAGTTCGAAAACATCGAGCACGGCGCAAAGGTGCACCGGATCGACCTTGCGGAGCTGCTGAAGGGCCTGAACGAGTCGCTGGCGGTGAAAGGATAGGCGGTTCGTTCATGCGGGCCGGGAGTACTCGGCCCGGGCATCGTCGGATTCCCACACGGTGACGCGTGAGACGCGCGCCGGGGGCGGGACCGACTTCCCCATTTCCTCGTACAGGTGACGGGCGAGGTTCTCCGACGACGGATTCAACCCGTCGAACGGCGGAACTTCGTTCATGTACCGGTGATCGAACCGGGAAAGCAGCCCGTTCAGCGACGCTTTGATGATCCGGAAGTCGAGGGCGATCCCCCGTTCGTCCAGCGTCGGGGATTCCACCGTGACTTCCACCTGCCAGTTGTGACCGTGCAGCCGTTCGCAATTCCCGTCGTACTCCAGCAGGCGATGGGCCGCGGCGAAGGACGTCCGCACCGTCAGGGCATACAATTCTGCGTTCACCGCTCCTCCTGGGGCGAAAGAATCAGCCTCGATTTCGATGCGGCCCGGATTTGCCAGTTTCGGATCTCCTCCCGGATCCGGGCATCGAGCATCTCGTCCCGGACCTGTTCCCCGGTCGGCTTCTCCCCGGCTCCGGGAGCGGCCGACCTGCGCTCGAGTTCCTTGCGCACGTCGTCGTCCTTGACCTCCACGAACACGGCGACCCGGCGGTCGAAGAAATCCCGGATGAGCAGTTTCTTGTGGATCCATTCCCGGGTCTGCTCCCGTGTGATCTCCCGCCGGCAGGAAGACGCGCACGCCGTCATCCGGGAGTCCGCCTCCCGCGCGTGTCCCTCCCACACCGAGTTGTCCACCGTCCCGAGGAGGAGTTTCTTCTGCTCCTGGAGCGCCAACGTGTCGAGGATCAGGCGGTCCCGGGTTTCAACGGCGGACAGGATCTCCTCCTGGCTTCCCGGAAACGCGGCGCACCGGTAGAAACACGCCTCCCGCGCGATGTCGGAGAGGAAGAGCACTTCTCCGTTCACCGACGCGGCGGTGGATTCGTAGATCCTGTACCCGTCCGCCGCGTTCCCCGCGAAGGGATACAGGAGCGCCAGGAAGGCGAGGATGGGAACGACGCGCTTCACGTCGAGAGTTCGAAGGAGATGTCGAGGGCCGGGGCGGAGTGGGTGATCGCTCCGACGGCGACGGCGGCCACCCCCGTGCGCGCGTACTCCTCGACGTTCCCGAGGTGGATCCCCCCCGACGCCTCGAGGAAGACACCCCCGCCGAAGCGCGCGACGGCCTCCCGGACCATCGACGGCGGCATGTTGTCCAGGAGAACCGCGTCCGCCCCCGCCGCGACCGCCGCCTCGACGTCCGAAAGCGTTTCCGCCTCGACCTCGACGCGCAGGAGGTGGTGCGCACGCGCGCGCGCCGCGGCGACCGCCGGGGCGATCCCGCCCGCCGCCCGGATCCCGTTCTCCTTGATGAGAATCCCGTCCGAAAGGGAGAACCGGTGGTTCGCCCCGCCTCCCACCCGGACGGCGTACTTCTCGAGGACCCGGAGCAGGGGCGTCGTTTTCCGCGTGTCGAGCAGCCTCGTGCCGTACCCGCCGAGAAGTGAAGCGTAAAGGGACGTGGCGGTGGCCACCCCCGAGAGCCGCTGGAGGAAATTCAGGGCGACCCGCTCCGCCCGCAGGAGGGAGCCGGCCGGACCGGACGCTTCCCCGACCCGGTCGCCGCGCGCCACCCTGCTCCCGTCGGGGGAGAAAGAGACGGACACGGACGGGTCGACCTGGCGAAACACCTCTTCCGCCACGGGCCCGCCGCACAGGACCCCGTCGCTCCCCGCAAGGAAGAGTCCCGACGCACCGCCCTGAAACGCCTCTCCGAAAGGGTCTCCGAAAGGGGCGTCCTCGCGGAGGGCCGCGCGGACGATATCGTCGTACAGGTGCCGGGAGATCACGCCAGGTACCGGCTCACCAGATCGAGGTTCTTCCCGAGCCGCGCGATCTTCTGCTCGAGCGCGGCCTCCCGGTCGCGCAAGGCATCGACGATGTCAGGGGGAGCGCTCGCGGTGAACCTCGCGTTCGCCAACTGCCCCGCGACGCGCGCGTATTCCGCGTTCGCCTTCTCCACCTCCTTGCGGAGACGCTTCGCCTCCTGCCCGAAGTCGATGAGCCCCGCCAGGGGGAGGCAAACCTCGATGTCGTTCACCACGGCGGTCGCGTCCTGCACGGGGATGTAGTCGGGGTCGACGTACGATACCCGCTCGGCCCGGGCGAGGCGCCGCACGATCTCCTCGTGGGCGCGCAGAAACTCCTGCTCCTCGACCAGGCCTTTCAGGCGAACCTCGACCTTCCTTCCCGGCGGGACGTTCAGCTCGCTGCGGATGTTGCGAACCGCCCGGATTACCTCCATCAGGTGCGCCATCTCATCCTCGACGTTCACGTCGGTCGCGCCGACGTCGACGCTGGGATACGGCCGGTCGTACAGGAGCCCCCTCTCCCCCGGCAGGAAGTGCCACAGCTCCTCGGTGATGAAGGGAACGAACGGGTGGCCGAGCGCAAGGAGCGTTTCGTATACCCGAAGAAGAACGGCCCGCTGTCGCTGCCGTTCCACATCGCCCGCTTCGGGAGAAAGCGCGGGCTTGATCATCTCGAGATACCAGTCGCAGAACTCGTGCCACACGAACTGGTAGAAGGCGGAGCCCGCCTCGTTGAACCGGTACTCCTCGATCCCGCGGCGGACCTCGTCGACCACGCGCTGGAGCCGGGAGAGGATCCACCGGTCCGTCACCTGCAGGTCTCCCGGAAGCTCCCGGGGCGTCGTTTCGTCGACGTGCATCCGGACGAAGCGCCCCGCCTGGAACAGCTTGTTCATGAAATTGCGGTATCCCTCGACCCGGTCGTCGGACATCCGGATGTCGCGTCCCTGCGCCGCGAGGGCCACGAGGGTGAAGCGGAATGCGTCCGTGCCGAACCGGTCGATCACGTGGAGGGGATCGATGACGTTCCCCCGCGTCTTGCTCATCTTCTCGCCCCTCGCGTCCCGGACGAGGGCATGGATCACCACGTCGCGGAAGGGGGCTTTCCCCGTGCACTCGATCCCCATCATCATCATCCTTGCGACCCAGAAGAAGAGGATGTCGAAGCCGGTGACCAGCACGGAGGTGGGGTAGTACCGTTTGAAGTCCGCCGTCGATTCGGGCCACCCGAGGGTCGAGAAGGGCCAGAGAGCCGACGAGAACCAGGTGTCGAGAACGTCCTCCTCCTGCCGGAGGTCGGTCCCCCCGCACGACTCGCACCGCGGCGGCGGGTCGATCCCGACCATCGTTTTTCCGCACGCCCGGCAGTGGAACGCGGGGATGCGATGCCCCCACCAGATTTGCCGGGAGATGCACCAGTCGCGGATATTCTCCATCCACTCGTAATACGTCTTCTCCCAATGCGACGGGACGATCCGGGTCTCCCCCTCCCGCACCGCGCGAATCGCGGGGGCGGCCAACGGCTTCGTCTTCACGAACCACTGCAGGCTCTCCGACGGCTCCACCACCGTCTGGCACCGGTAGCAGTGGCCGATGTTGTGGAGGTACGGCTCCTCCCGGACGAGCAATCCCACTTCCGCGAGCTTCGCGACGACCGCGTCGCGGCATGCGAACCGGTCCATCGCCGCGAAGGTTCCCGCGTCCGGCGTCATCGTCCCCGACTCGTCGATCACCCGGACGGAGGGAAGCCCGTGGCGTCTCGCCACCTCGAAGTCGTTCGCGTCGTGCGCCGGCGTGATCTTCACCGCTCCGGTCCCGAACTCGCGGTCCACCATGTCGTCGGCGACCACGGGGATCGGCCGGTTCATCAGCGGCAACCGCAAGGTCGTCCCCGCCAGCCCGGCGTACCGCTCATCCTTCGGGTTGACCGCGACGGCGGTGTCGCCCAGCATCGTCTCGGGACGGGTGGTCGCCACGACGACGCCCTGCTCCCCCGACATCCCGGGGTACCGGATGTACCAAAGCGTCCCCTTCTTCTCCACGTAGGAGACCTCGAGGTCGGAGAGCGCGGTCCGGCACCGGGGGCACCAGTTGATGATATACCGGCCGCGGTAGACGAGCCCCTTCCGGTAGAGCCGGACGAACGCCTCGCGCACCGCGCGGGAAAGCCCCTCGTCCATCGTGAACCGCTCGCGTTCCCAGTCGCACGCCGCGCCCAGGCGCTTCAGCTGCCGCAGGATCGTGCCGCCGCTCTGCTCCTTCCACTTCCAGACCCGCTCGACGAAGGCATCCCGCCCCGCATCCTCCCGGGAGATCCCCTCCTTCCGCAGCTCCCGCTCCACCACGTTCTGCGTAGCGATCCCGGCGTGATCGGTGCCCGGAAGCCAGAGCGCGTTCCGGCCGTTCATCCGCGCGTACCGCAGGAGGACGTCCTGCAGCGTGATGTTCAGCGCGTGGCCCATGTGGAGGGAGCCGGTGACGTTCGGGGGCGGGATGACGATCGTGTACGGATCCCCCGGACGGGACGGGTCCGCGTGAAAGGAACCCGCCGCGATCCAGGCCGCGTACCATCGCTCCTCCACGGCCTTCGGGTCGTACGCCTTCTCTTTTTCCGGTTCCTTCTCGTTCATCGCGACGATGCTCCATTGACGGAAATGCGGTTCGAGGGCGGCCGGACGCGTGCGCCCGGCCGTTCGTTCGGCTCCCGCCGGGGTGGGAGGTTACCGGTTCAGGGGGAGGACTTTCCTGCCAGGTTGCGGATCCGTGCGATCTCTTCGCGGATGAGCGCTTCCGTGGTGGCGGGGATCACCTCCCACGCGACGGCCTCGACCGACTCGCGAAGCCTTGCGGAGAACTCCGCGGAGAGACGGTCCGTCAGCTCCCACATCACCTTCTCCACCGCTTCGGAGGCGACGGTGCGGAAGATCTCATCGGCGCGGTCGGCGAACAACCTCCGCAGTTCGGCGTCGACGGGACGGGACAGGTCGGCGGCCGCGGCGGCGGGTTCGGCCGGGCCCTCGGCGATCGGTGCCTCCGCGGCAGGCGAAGGTTCGGGGGAGGACGGAAGGATCCGAAGCGAAGCGGGCGTTTCCGCCCGACCGGCATCGGGAAGCGGCGAAGGAGCTTCCACGTCCACGATGGCCTCGATCTCCTCGATCTCCTCGATTTCTTCGACTTCCTCCACCACCCGGGAAAGGTCGGTCACCGGCGGCGGCGCGTCGCCCGTAACGCTCCCCTCGATGTGCTCGACGACCGGAGCCCCCATCTCTTCCGATGCGGGCGTTTCCTGGACGGCATCGATCGACGTGCCTTCGATCTCGTCGAGCGAAACGTCGAACTCGTTGAAGGCGGTGGGGACCTTCGACCCTCCGGGGAGGATCGCGCCGGGGAGCAGCTCTTCCCGGGCAACCGGCGCGGGCGCCGCGGATTTCCCCGCCTCGGCCTCGACTTCGTCGAGAACGTCGCTGAAATCCCAGGGTTCGTCCTCCGCCGACGCCTCCTGCGGTCGCGGGGGCTCCGCGACCGCCGCGCTCTCGCGCAGGAGAAGCTCCACTTTCTCCGTCAGTTCCCGGGAATCGAAGGGTTTGAAAAGGACGCCTTTCGCGCCGCTGGCACGGAACCGTTCCTCGTCGAGCGGAACGAGGGTCCCGGAGAGGATCAGAACGGGGATCTTTTCCGTATCCTCCATGGCGCCGAGTTCCGCGGCGACGTCGTAGCCGTTCTTCCCGGGCAGCGTGAGGTCGGCGACCACCATGTCGGGGGAGATCTCGCCCGCGAGGCGGACCGCTTCCTCCCCGCTGTCCACCGCGGTGATCGCGATGTCCGAACGGGACAGGGCGAGCTCGAACACCTTCCGGATGGTCAGGCTGTCTTCCGCAAGAATCAGCTTTCTCGGCATGGTCACCCCCCGGTTGCCCTTTATTTTAGGGCGATTCCGGCAGCTTTTCAACCAGCAGGAAGTCGACCTCGCCGCGGTCCGTGTCGGCCCGGCGCACCCGCACACGCACACGGTCGCCCAGCGCGATCCGGCGTTTCCTGTACTGCCCGACCCACTCCATGCGGTCCGGGGAGAACCGGTATTCATCGTCCCGCAGGGTGGAGACGTGGACCATGCCGTCGACCATCCAGTCCGGGAGTTCCACGAAGAATCCCGAGGAGACGAGGGAGGAGACGGTCCCCTCGAAGGTGCGGCCCACCTGGCCCGACATGAACAGCGCCTTGGCCCGCTGCTCGACCGCCCTCTCGGCCTCCATGGCCAACCTCTCCCTTCCCGAGAGGTGGCTCCCGATCTCCGGTCCCTTTTCCTGGAGGATTCGAAGGGGATCGGCCGATCCCCGGTCCCCGAGCGCCGCTTTGAGCACGCGGTGGACGACGAGGTCCGGATAACGGCGGATGGGGGAGGTGAAGTGGGTGTACAGCGAGAGGGCGAGACCAAAATGTCCTTTCGTTTCCGGACCATAGCGCGCAAGCATCAAGCTGCGCAAGAGCATCCTGTGGACCGCCCGCTCGTACTTCCCCCCCCGTGCGAGATCCGCCCAGGCCTGCAGGCGGGATGCCGTGTCGCGCCGGCCGACGGGACCGGAACGACGCAGAAGCCTGCCGGCAGCCGACTCGAACTCCTCGATCTTCTCCCGGGCGGGCTCCTCGTGGATCCGGAAGAGGAACGCTTCGTTGCGGCGGGACAAATATTCGGCCACCGCCGTGTTCGCCAGGAGCATGAATTCCTCGATCAGCCGGTGGGATTCGAACCGTTCCGACGGCGTCACGGAGACGGGCATCCCGTCCACGACCGCGATTTCCGCCTCGGGCAGGTCGAGGTCGAGGGCGCCGCGTTCCGTGCGCGCAAGGGAGAGCCACCCCGCGGCCGTCGCCATGTCGCGCAGCATCCGCCCGATCTCCGGAGTGATCTTTCCGTCGGCGTGCGGTCCTTCCTCCCTGCCGGTACCGCCGGCCGCGAGAAAGGAGTGGACCTCGTCGTAGGTCAGGCGCGCCCTGCTTCGGATGACCGAGGAGTGGAAGGATGGGGCTCCCGGGATTCCTCCCGGCCGTATCGGGACCTCCACCGTCAACGTCAGACGGTTCACCCCGGGCTTCAGGCTGCACACCCCCTCGGAGAGTTCCGGCGGCAGCATGGGGATGCAGCGATCGGGGAAGTAAACGCTCGTGCCGCGGAGGTATGCCTCCCGGTCGAGAGCCGATCCCTGCTCGACGTAATGGGCGACGTCGGCGATCGCGACGTACAGGCGGAACCGGTCCCCCTCGCGGACCAGACAGACCGCGTCGTCGAAGTCACGGGCATTCTCCCCGTCGATCGTGACGAACGGCAATTCCCGCTGGTCGACGCGCGGCAACGTCTCGTCGCCGTGGCACACCCCGCCGCCCCGGACGGACAAGTGGACCGCCGGCGACACGCGGGCCGCCTCCCCTGCGACCGTTTCCGGGAAGACGACGGGGAGATCCAGCGAGGACGTCACGGCCAGGAAGAGGGTTTCCATCGTGTGCGATTTCCCGAGGCGCCGCACGAGGCGCGCCCGGCCTTCCGAGCCTCCGGAGGGATATTTCGAGATTTCGGCGAGAACAAGGTCTCCCGGTTCCGCGACGAACCGGTCCGGCAACTCCGCCTCGAGCAGCAGGTCGGACTCCCGGTCGCGGAAACGGACGAAGGAACGGGCACCCACCGGAGCGTACCGGCCGACAAAGGCGCGGATCCCGCGCTCGAGGATCCGCTCGACCCGGCCGTACGGCGGCGCTCCGCCGCGCCTCCGGTCGATCCGCACCGCCACACGATCCTTGGGCCACGCGCCGGACAAGGCGTTCCCCGGAATGCGCACCGCCGGCTCCTCGGGATTCTCGGGGATGACGAGCGGACGTCCCTCCCGGGTGAATCGGAGCCGGCCTTCCACGATTCGGCCGCCTCCCCCGCGGGCGGACGCCGGTGCGCCGTACGGCGTCTCCTGGGCGGCAAACCTCCCTTTCCCCCGCCGGGGGGGCTTCCTCTCCCGTTTCCCTTTTACCCCGTCCGGGTTCAACGCCTTCAGCGCGGCCTTGAAGGCTCGGCGTTCGCCCTTCTCCACGCCCGCCTCGCGATACCAATCCTTCACGGATCCACGCCGCTCCCGCAACGCCTCCGGGCGCTGCCGCAGCCACCGCTCCCAATACTCCTGGTCGCGCATGCGCGCATTTCCCTCCATGTGGAAATCATCTCCCATCCCGCCGACAGCGGGGGGATAATTTTTTGGGGATTGCCGCGACGGCCGGTTTTGCGATAATCTTCTTCTTCCGCGCAGAACGTGCCGAAGTGGCGGAACTGGCAGACGCGCCAGATTCAGGGTCTGGTGTGGGCAACCACGTGGGGGTTCAAATCCCCCCTTCGGCACCAGATGAAACCAGAGGGAGCCCGGCATCACACCGGTGCTCCCTTTTTCGTTTCATCTGGTGCCCGTGGGGGATTTGAACGGGCTTGGGGCGCCGACCGATCAGGGAGGAAAAGGGCGACGCACGGGAGCGCGTCAGGCCCGAACCCCGCCGCAGAGGCCGGAGCCATGGAGGGGCCGCCCCACTCCCGGATGAATTGCGCTCCCTGGGGTACCCCGCAACGAACAGCCCGAGGGGCAAGGCTCAGGCGGGCAAATCCCCCCTTC
>Ga0209322_10000010_pt1 | contig 92823 bp, 89 predicted proteins | sample Rifsed19ft1_FD_184013 | JGI IMG/M metagenome (GOLD analysis project Ga0209322, IMG submission 184013) | Soil microbial communities from Rifle, Colorado, USA - sediment 19ft 1 (version 2) | ecosystem: Environmental > Terrestrial > Deep subsurface > Rock core/Sediment | place: Rifle, Colorado... | reverse complement strand
CCGGGCCGGTAGGCGTCGAAATTGTCGGCATCGAGGGAGTCGTACCAGCTCGTCTCCTGGTTGTTTTTCGTTCCCATCGCCCCGAGGATCCGGCTGGGCTTGTAGAGGAAAGGGGTGCCGACCTTCTTCAAGGCGTACTTGACGACGCTGGTCGAGAGGATTTTCCGGGCAAGATCCCGGTTGTTCTCCTTGAAGGCCGGAGAAAGCCCGGGTTGGGCGCCGTGCCCGAGGATCATGACGGCTTTCAGGCGGAGGGAACCCATTTTCGCGCCGGTGCCGCCTCGGGCATAGATCGCCTTCGGCCCCCCCATGATGCCGGAGCACAGGACCAGGTTTTCCCCGGCGCGCGTGATGCGGGCCATCGCCATGTCCTTCCGCTCGGTGCAGGAGAAATCCCTTTCCACGGCGCGGGTGAGGTCCGTGTTGTCCATCCCGAGGTAGGGCGTGGCGTCGTGAAAGCGGACCTCCCCTGGGGAGATCGCAAGAAGGGTCCACTCCGCGGCGGCTCCGTAGAGGACCAGGTGGTCGAAGCCTTGCAGCTTGAGGAACGCGGGGAAAAAATCCCCGCAGTTGCTGTCGAGGATCGCGTCGCTGTCGGGGGCGACGCTGCTGAGGTTGCCTCGGGCGGCGGTGGGAACCGTGCCGGTGAGGACGCCGCTGCCGAAGATCAGCGGGATCTGCGGGTCCAGCGGCTCCTTCCCGTCCAACAATAGGTTGTGGAGGAGGTACATGTTCCCGCCGCGGCCCGAGAGGAACGCGCGCAATACCCCGACGGACAGGTACCTCGAAAAATGTTCGCGGCGTTCGAGATCGACGAACAGGACGGCGCCCTGGGACGGATATTGCGGGGCGTCGTGCATCCTGGCCGAGAGCCGCACCACCTTTTCCCGGATCATTTCGGTTCGAGCGCCTTGACGATCCCGCGGATCATGGTGTTGTAGGGAGTGGCCACCCCGGCCTGCGCGCCGTACTCGACGATCTTCCCGTTGATGTAGTCGACCTCGGTGCGCCGGCCGGCTTCGATGTCCTGGAGCATGGACGGCTTGTGGTGGCCGGCGTTCCTGATGTAGTCGATGCAGTACGGGTAGAAGTTCGAACCGAGAGTGAATTCGTTGGCCCGCGCGACGGCGACCCCTTCCTTGATGAGCGCGTCGACCAGGTGGAAGAGGATCGGATCGTCGATCACCTCTCCCATCGTCTTTCCGGTCACGGCGCACAGGGGATTCATGCAGGCGTTGAGGATCGCCTTCCGCCAGACCATGTCGTGGATCTTGTCGGTGTGGGACGTGTCGAGCCCGCATGCCGTGAGAACCTCGCAGATCCCGACGGCGGCGTCCCTGGACCGGGGATCGAGCTCCTGGATGTAGTGGGGACGGTGGTGGAAGGCGATCCGGACATGGGCCGGCCCCATCGGGACGCAACCGAGGTTGACGACGGCCCGCAGGACGGACCCGGCGCCAAGGTGTTTCGCAAGGACCCGCTCGGTGTCCACGCCGTTCTGCCAGCTGACGACGTAACGCCCCCCGGCGGCGACGCCTTCGAGGGCGGAGGCGATCAGCGGGAGGGCGGTGGCCTTTACGGCCACGATCGCGACATCGGGGGGGTCGCCGGCGAGGTCATCGACGCGGGTGGTCGTCCTTGCGACCTTGGCCCGGAAGGCGTCGGTCCCCTCGACGAGGATGCCGGGGTCCAGGGCCGGCGCGAGGAGCGACGGCACCACGTCGCATAGCGTGACCTCGTACCCCCCCTTCGCCAGGAAGGCGGCGACGATCGAGCCGACCGGGCCGGCGCCGATGACCGCGAACCTTTTCGGCTTGTACTCCCTGTTTCCCATGAGCCGCGGGCTCCGCTCCGTGGAATGTGAAACGAATCCGAACTACGAGGGATTCTCGAGCATTCCGAACGCCTCGGCGTCGAGGAGCCGGACGTTGTTCGCCTGAAGGATCCCGATCGCCCGGTCGTTGTCGTTGAAGCGGAAGACCATCACCGCCTTCCCGGACGAGGTGCCGGCCAACGCGTACATGTACTCGACGTTCACCTTCTTCTCCTTGAACGGGTAGAGCAGCCGGGCCAGGGAGCCGGGAGTATCCTCGATCTCCACGGCGACGACGTCGTCGACGCGGGCGGGAAGCTGCTTCTCCATGATCACCCTCCGCGCCTTGGCGACGTCGGACACGAGGATCCGGAGGACGCCGAAGTCGGAGCTGTCGCTGATGCAGAGGGACCGGAGGTTGATCCCGGCCTCGCCGAGGGCCCGGAGCGCTTCGTACAGGCGGCCGGGAGCGTTTTCCAGAAAGATCGACAGCTGCTTCAGCTTCATCGGAACCTCCTCAGGCGGACCCCACCATCAGCGTACCTTCGGGCGTCGGTCGTCGACCCGCTTCGCCTTCCCCTCGCTGCGCGGGATCGTCCCGGGAGGGACCAGGCTCACCTTCACGGTGATCCCGATCATGTCCTTGATGTCCCGTTTCAGGTTCTGGACCTTCTGCTTGGCCATCTCCACGTCCTTCAGGATCTCGGCCTCGCTCCCGGAGATCAGGTCGGCCCCGGCCTTGGCCATGAAATCGTCGGTGACCTCGACCCGGACCTCGACCTCGTCCATGCTTCCCGGGCGGTCGACCACGACCATGTAGTGCGGGGATACCCCCTTCCGCTGGAGGATGATCGATTCGATCTGGGAGGGGAAGAAGTTGACGCCGCGGATGATCAGCATGTCGTCGGTCCGGCCGCAGATCCTCTCCATCATGACCAGGGTGCGGCCGCATATGCAAGGCTCCTGGCTCAACCGGGTGATGTCCCGGGTGCGATACCGCAGGAGCGGCTGGCCCTCGTTGCCGACGGTGGTGAGGACGAGTTCCCCTTCCTCGCCGTGCCGGAGCACCTTTCCGGTGTCGGGGTCGATGATCTCGGGGTAGAACCAGTCTTCGTTGATGTGCAACCCCTTGCGGACCTCGTGGCACTCGAAGGAGACCCCGGGGCCGATGATCTCCGAGAGACCGTACATGTCGCACGCCTTGATCCCGAAACTCTCGTCGATCGACTGGCGCATCGACTCGCTCCACGGCTCGGCGCCCAGAAGACCGACGCGGAGCTTGAGCTTCCTGAAGTCGACCCCCATCTCCCGCCCCGCCCCGTGGATGTGCATGAGGAACGACGGCGTCGAGGTGAGGACGGTGCTGCCGAAATCCTGCATCAGCATGATCTGGCGCTGGGTGTTGCCGCCGGACATCGGGAGCACCGCCGCGCCGACCCGCTGCGCTCCGTAATGGGTTCCCAGGCCCCCGGTGAAGAGGCCGTAGCCGTAGATGTTCTGGACGATATCGTTCTTCGTGATCCCCGCGCCGGTGCACGCCCGGGCCATCACCTCGGTCCACACCTCGATGTCGTTCCGGGTGTACCCGACGACGACCGGCTTCCCGGTGGTCCCGGAGGTCGCGTGGAATTCGATGATGTCCTCCTGGGAGGCGGTGAACAGTTTGAAGGGGTAGTGGTCCCGGATATGCTGCTTGGTGGTGAACGGCAACCTCCGGATGTCGTCCAGGGACTTGATCTCTTCCGGCTTCACCCCCGCCTTTTCGAGCCGCTTCCGGTATGCGGGATTCTTCCCGTGGATGTAAGCGACCGTTTTCTGCAGCCGTCCGAGCTGGATCCGGCGCATGTCATCGCGGTTGATCGTCTCTTCCTTGCTCCACGCCATGCCCCCGCCTCTCCCTTTCGCAGGTAGTCGGTCGATCGCCGGATCGGCCTTACTTCTTCTCGGAATAGTCGTAGAAGCCCTTGCCGGTCTTGCGGCCGAGGTATCCCGCCTTCACCATGTTCCGCAGCAGTCCCGGAGCGGCGAACCGGGGCTCCTTCGTGTATTTATAGAACATCTCGCCGACCAGGTAGGAGATCTCGACACCGGTGAAGTCCATGAGCTCGAAGGGGCCCATGGGGAAGCCGGCGCCGAGCTTCATCGCCTTGTCGATGTCCTCCGCGGACGCCACTCCCGCCTCGAGGAGACGGACCGCGTCGATCATGTAGGGGATCAGCAGGCGGTTCAGGACGAATCCCGGGGTGTCCTTGCAGGTGATGGCGGTCTTGCCGAGCCTGCCGGCCATCGCCAGAGCCAGGTCGGTGACGGCCTTCTCCGTCTGCATGGCGGGGATGACCTCGACGAGCTGCATCATCGGGACCGGGTTGAAGAAGTGCATCCCGACGAACCGCGCGGGGCGTTTCACCATGGAAGCCATCTCCGTGATGGAGATGGACGAGGTGTTGGTGGCGTAGACCGCGTCGTCGCCGCAGACGGCGTCCAGCTTTCCGAAGAGCTCCTTCTTCACCTCCACGTCCTCGAAGACCGCCTCGAAGAGGAACGGGACGCCCTTCAGCGTGTTGTGGTCGGTGGAGAAGGTGATGCGCTCCAGCGCATCTTTCATCTGCTCCGCCGTGATCTTCTCCTTGGCGACCATCCGTTCCATGCTCTTCGCGATGGCCTTCCTGGCCCGCGCCCAGGCCGCATCGCCGACGTCCACCACCCTGACCTGGAAGCCCGACTGTGCGGCGACCTGTGCGATCCCTGCCCCCATGCTGCCGGCGCCGACGACGCCTACCGCCTTGATGTCCCCGATGTTCATCCCGTCCCCTCCCTCGCGATTGTACTGTATTCGATCCGGTCACCTGCCCTGAAATTCCGGTTTGCGCTTTTCGGCGAAGGCGGCGAGCCCTTCCTTCGCGTCGTGGGTCCCCAGGTTTTCCAGGCCGTATTTCCGTTCGACGGCCAGCGCCTGCTCCATGGGAAGGTCGATCCCCTCGTACACCGCCGCCTTGATGTACCCCATCGCCTTCCCGGCCCCGGACGCAAGCCGCTCGGCGAACTGCATCACCTCGTCCATGAAGCGTTCCGGCTCGACGAGCCGGTCGACGAGGCCGATCTCCAGCGCCTCCTCGGGCCCCATCGCCTTCCCGCGAAGGAGGATGTCCATGGCCCTGGAGAGGCCGACCAGGCGGGGGAGCCGCTGGGTGCCGCCCGCCCCGGGCACGATGCCGAGCGTCGCCTCGGGGAGGCCGATCATGGCCTTCCCTTTCTTCATCCAGCGGTAGTCGCACGCCATGGCCAGCTCGCAGCCGCCCCCTAGGGCGTGGCCGTTGATGGCTGCGATCACCACTTTCCTCATGCGGGGAAGAAGGTCGTTGGCATCCTGCAGGAGCTTCGAGAACGCCTCGGACCCGCTCCGGTCCATGGAGGCCATCTCCTTGATGTCGGCCCCCGCGACGAAAGCCTTCTCCAGCGCGCTGGCGATGACCACGACCGTCACGTCCTCCATCCGGCCGGCTTCCGTGAAGGCATCGAAGAGCTCCCGGCCGAACGCGACGTTCAGGGGATTCGTGGGGGGCCGGTTGAGAAGAACGGTCAGGACCTTCCCGGTCCGCTGCAGCGTGATGAACTGGTATGCCATCGGCGTCCCCCGTTCCGTGGTCGTTTCCGCTTACCCGAGCTTCAGGACGATGGAGGCCGCCGTATCGCCCGCGGCGCAGCCGGAGAAGAGCAGGTAGCCTCCCCCCTTCACGGCCAGCTCCTCGATCCCCTCGATGATCAGCCGGGCCCCGGTGGGCGCCTGCGGATGGCCGTACACCAGGGAGGAACCGAACCGGTTCATGTCGTTCGCGTCCAGCCCCATCTCCTTCGCCATGACCAGGTCGTTGGCGGCGAAGGGATTGTGGGTCTTGACGGCGCCAAGGTCCGCGGCCTTGATCCCGGCGTTGTCGAGTGCCATCCTTGCGGACGGGGCCACGGCGGCGGCCATGTACGCCTTCTTCGTCCGGGCGAAGCCGAAGGAGACGATCCGGATCTCCATCTTCGGGTCGGCGCTCAGCTCCCTCGCCTTTTCCCGGGTGGTCACCGAGAGGCCGCAGTTGCCGTCGGCCGGGTAGGTCTGCGTGCCGTACGTGTGCACGCCTTCGAGGATGACGGGCTTCAGGCCGGCCAATCCCTCCCTGGTGGAGGGGAAGACCCCCTCGTCCGCCGCGACGGCGATCGTCTTCTTTTTGGAGAGCTGGACCTCGATCGGGAACATGTACCTCTTCTGGAACTCCCGGTCGTTCGCGAGGGCGTCCCGGTACTGCTCCTGCCGACGGAGGGTGATCGCGTCGCACTCCTCCCGGGTCACGCCGTGTTCCTTGCTGACGTTCTCCGCGGTCTGGATCATCGCGCCGCCCGCCCACGGGTCCTTCCCGAAGTTGTCCATGACCCAGTCTTCCGAGATCGCCTGGCCGCCGGGGCCGTTCGGATTGGGCCAGACGGCGTGGGGACCGTTGGAGCAGCGGTCTGCGAGCAGGATCCAGCTATTGCCGAAGAGCCCGGTCTCGATCCCCATGCCGGCCTGGTAGACGGCGAACGTGGAGGTCGAGCACGCCTGGCTGACGAGGACGCCTGGAACCCCGACGGCGCCCATCATGGCCGCGGCCCAGGGACCGCTGTAGAACCACTGCTTCTGGTAGACGGTGCTGCCGACCAGGACGTACTCGATCATCTTCGGATCCCACCCCTTCGACTCGAAGAACCGCCGCGAGGTGTTCGCCCCGAGGACGATCGAATGCTCGTTGGCCAGGGATCCCTGCCAGCGCACGAACGGGGTGCTGTAGTACCCACGGTACGGAATGTATGCTTTCGTCAGCACGGTTGCTTCTCCTTTTCGCTCGGTTAGATTCGTATCCTGCCGTCGACGGCGCACACGGCGTTCTCGAAGGCGAGGATCGGGTTGAGGTCCATCTCCCGGATCATCGGGAGGTCGGTGAGGAGCTGCGAGACGCGCAGGATCAGGTCGATCGCCTTCTCCTTGTCGATCCCCTTCTCTCCCCGCAGCCCGTCGAGCAACGCCTTCGTCTTGAGGGAGGCGAGCATCTCCCGGGCCTCCACCCGCGTGACCGGGGCGATCTTGAACGCCACGTCCTTCAGCACCTCGACGTAGATCCCGCCGAGCCCGAACATCACGAGGTGCCCGAGCCCCCGCGAGGCGCTGGCGCCGACGATCAGCTCGCGGCCTCCGGGCAGGAATCTCTGGACGAGGAACCGGAGTTTGCCGGACGCTCCCAGCCGGCGCTGCATCCCCGAGACGGCGGAGCGGACCGCGTCGGCGTCCTTGAGGTCGACGGCGACCCCGCCCATGTCGCTCTTGTGGTCGATCGATTCCGAATCGACCTTGACCACGACCGGGTAGCCGATCGCCTCGGCGGCGGCGACGGCCCCGTCGGCGTGATCGACCACGCTCCACCCGGCGACGGGGATCCCGTACGACTCGAAGATCGTGTAGACGTCGGCCGCGGAGAGGACGCTGCGCCCCTCCTTCCTCGCCTGCAGGACGATCGAACCGGCCCTGGCCGCATCCACGCCGGGAAACGTTTCGGGCCGGCCGATGTCGCGCCGCTTCAGGCGGCCGTACCTGGCGAGGGCGCCGAGGGCCCTGGCGGCCGCCGTGGGGTTCGCATAGCAGGGGACTCCGCCCTCCTTGAGGATCCGCATCGTGATCCGGTACCGCTCCTGGCTGAGATCCGTCATGAAGTTGCAGACGATCGGCTTCTTCCCCAGCGCGCTGACCGCCGCGATCTCCCGCGCGACGGCGTGCGTGTCGGTGAACGGCGCGGTGACGAAGTTCATGAAGATGCAGTCCACACCCTCCTCGTCGAGGAGGACGTCCAGGGCGGCGCGGAACTGGGGGCCGCCGGCGGTGGCCACGACGTCGATCGGGTTTTCGAGGGCCGCCTGGGGGAACTGGGTCTCCTTCAGGCGGGCGATCGACGCCTCGGAGAGTTTCGGCACGTCGAGGCCGGCGGCGACGAGAACGTCGGTGGCGATGACGGCAGGCCCGCCGGTGTTCGTGATGATCCCGACCCGGTCTCCCGCGGGGATCGGCTGGGTGGAGAACGCCATGGCCGCCCGCGCCATCTCCTCCTCGTCGCCGAAGGAAAGGATGCCGGTCTTTCCGAAGATCAGCTCGGTGGCGATGTCGACCCCGGCCAGGGAGCCCGTGTGCGACGAGGCCGCTTTGGCGCCCTGCTCGGTGCGCCCGGCCTTCATCGCCAGCACCGGTTTCCTCGCCGCGACCTCCCGGGCGACGTCCAGGAACTCCTTCGGGTCGGAGAACCCCTCCGTGTACAGGACGATCGCCTTGCACCCGGCATCGTCCGCCCAGTAGCGGAGGATCTCGGGGATCGAGATGTCGCAGGCGTTCCCGTTGGAGGCGTACATCCGCATGCCGACGCCGAGATCGAACAGCCCCTGCATGAGCAGCGCGCCGACCCCGCCGCTCAAGGCCACCACCGAAACGGATCCGGGCTCCGGGAAGGTGAAGGTGAAGTTGCAATACGCCTTCAGGGCCGGATCGGTGTTGATGATTCCCTGGCAATTGGGTCCGAACACGCGCACGCCGTGCTTCTTCGCGTTCGCGAGAAACGCCTCCTGGAGCTTCGCCCCCTCCTCGCCCATCTCGCTGAATCCGGCGGAGTTGATGACGACCGCCTTGACCCCCTTCTTTCCGCAATCCTCGATCGTCTGGGGGACGAGCTTGGCGGGGATGATGATGTGGGCCAGGTCGACCTCGCCCGGGATCTCGTCCAGCGCCTTGTACGCCTTGATGCCGCGGACATCGGGAGCCGTCGGGTTGATGGGGTAGATCCGTCCCTTGTAGCCGTACTCCTGGAGGTTCCGGATGATGACGTTGCCGATCGACAGCTCTTTCGTGGAGGCGCCGACGATGGCGACCGCCTTCGGCCTGAAGAGGGCGTCCAGCATCCTATTCCCCCTCCGTGATCTGTTCGATGAACGCTTCGACGTTCGTTTTCGTCTGTTCGTCGGATACGCAACGGAGGTCGTTGAGGTCGCCGGAGATGACCAGGGAGGGTACGCCGGTTTCGGCCTCGACCCGCTGGGGCAGGCCGTACCGGCTGTTCGAGTTGTAGGGGCACGTCTTCGCGTCGTGGTAGATGATCCCGTCGATCCGGAACTTCTCCAGCATCTCCCCGATGTACTTCTCCTTGTACCTGTCGGAACGGACGATGAACAGCTCGAGGTACGCCTTCGCCATGCTGCGGATCGGGTCCCGCCCGTCGAAGGCCGGGAAGATCCAGCTGCTGCAGTAGGTGGAGGCCAGGACGGTCGCCTTCAGGTTCGCGAACAGCTCGGAATGCTGCCGCAGGCGTCCCCACACGGGCATCCCTTCCCAGTAGATGCGTACGGTCTCCCCGTCGACGGCCCCCACCCCGTCCCGGATCCTCTGCGTAAGCTCGGAGAGAAGGAGCTTGTAGTAGTCGATCGCCTCCCGGGTTCCCCGGAGGACGACGGCCGGCCCCATGTGGATCGTTCCGTCGAAAAAGGTGAGCGGGGCGGGAGCGGCTTTCGCCGTCTCGAGGACCTGCTTCCAGAGTTCGGTGCACTCGCGCGAAAGGGACACCGTCTCCCGGAGCCGGTCCATGTCGAGCTTGCTCCCGGAGATCTCCTCGAGCGTCGGGACGAGGGCTTCGATCTGCCGGGCGACGTCGTCGATGTGCGCGTCGGTCACCTCGTTGATGTTCTTGGGAGAGGTGACCCCGATGGAGGGTACGCCCAATTCCTTCGAGTACCAGGCGAGCCAGTCCTGGACGTCGCGGCACTGGTTCGTGTTGTAGACCAGGACATCGGGCTTCGGCACGGACTGGATCCCCGGGTACGCCTTGGCGAGCGGGGTGATCCCCTTGATGTACGCGCCGATGTCGGCGGTCAGGTACGAGCAGATGTCCGGGGAGTAGCCGATGGCGTTCGCCGTCGGGATCAGGTCGGTCGACATGCGCGTGGCGCCGAGCATGGCCGAATGGTTCTCCGGGAAGTGGACGACGAACCCCATGGCCCGGAGCAGCTCCGCCGGGCCGACGCTGGTGCACCACGCGACCTTCCGCTTGCCGGTGACGGCCGCATCGTTCAGCTCGTAGAAGTAGTCCGCCATGATCTTGTTCATCCGGTCGGCGGCCTGGATCTTCTTTCTCACGATCTTCTTCTCTTCAGCCATTGGTCTTCACCTCCAGGGCGTAAAAGGCGGCTCCGATCGCGCCCGCCAATTGCGGATACTCGGGGAGCATTACCGGGCGGCCGGTCATCTCCTCGGCCATCCGGACGATGTAGGGGTTGTGCGCGACGACCCCCCCCGTCATGACGATGCGCTCCGTGGGGGATTCCATCTCCAGCACCCGCTTGATGACCGAGTAGAAGAGCCCCTTGACGATATCGGGCACCTTCTTCCCGTGGCGGATGTTTTCGAGGACCTCCGTCGCGGAGAAGACGGTGCAGTAGCTTCCGAGCTTCACCATCTCCCGGGACTGGCGGGCGAGGGCGTCCATCTCCTCGATGGGGATGTCGAGGCGCAGGGACATCTCCTCGAGGAACGCGCCGGTCCCCGCCGCGCACTTCCGGTTCATCTTGAAGCTGCTGCGGCGCCCTCCCTCGTCGAGCTTGATGACCTTGTTGTCCTGGCCGCCGATGTCGATCACGGTGATCGCCTCGGGGAAGTAATGGGAACAGGCCTTGGCGAGGCAACCGATCTCGGTCTTGCACTCCCCGGTGACGAAGGCGACGTTGGTCCGGCCGTATCCCGTGGAAACGGCGTGGGCGATCTCCCCGCGGCCGACTCCGGCCATCCGCAGCGATTCATCGAGACAAGCCTCCGCGGTCAGGGAAAAATCGGTGCCGGATTTCCGGACGGCGTGGCCGAGGAGCCGTTTCGCGGCGTCGACGACGGCGACCTTGGTCCTGGAGGACCCGATGTCGAGACCTACGAAAACGGGCTTCGGCATGCTAGTGCACCGTCTCAGCGGTCTTCCCACTTCGCGGGGCGTTTGGCGATGAAGGCCGTCAACCCTTCCACGGCGTCGTGGGTGGCCATCAACTCTTCGAGGTACAACCGCTCCACTTCGGCGAGCTTCGCCCGGATCCGTTCCACGAAGCCCGCGCGGGCGGCGCGCACGGCGAACCGCAGGGAGGCGGCGCTTCGCGGCGCGAGATGCTCCTCGAACCAGGCGAGCGCGGCCGGCGAAGGGTCGTCGGCCAGCGCGTCCACCAGGCCGATCCGGTGCGCCTCCTCCGCCCCGATGCCGCGCCCCGAGAAGAGGAGGTCCTCCGCGCGAGCCTGGCCGATCCGCTCCGGCAGCAGGCAGGAGGCCGCGGGGGCGAACACCGCCAGCTTGATCTCTGGCTGACCCAGCATCGCCCCGGGGGCGGCGAAGATCCGGTGGCCGGCGGCCGCCACCTCGAGGCCTCCTCCGAGGCATTGGCCGCGCACCGCGACCAGGACGGGGACCGGGCTGGCGACGAGCTGCAGAATCAGGGCGTGCAGATCGCGAAGCATCGCCGCGCAAGATTCCGGGAGGTGCTCCTCCACGCTCGCGCCGAAACTGAAATGCGGGCCCTCGGCATCCAGGAGAACGGCGCGCAGCCGCGCCCCCGGCAGGTGCTCGCGGAGCGCCGACCGTAGCCCGGCGATCATGGCGGCGTCGACGATGTTCGCCTTGGGACGGGAGAGGCGCAGCCGCAGCAGGGCGCCGTCCTTCTCCAGCCACGCCTTCAGGGGGACAGCGCTCATTCAGGCCCCTTTCGGACCATCGGGGACAAGGATCGCGCGCCGGGCCAGCTTGTGCGAATGGGCGGCGGCGAAGACCTCGTTGATGTCGTTCAGCGGATGGCGTTCGATGAACGGGGCAAGGGAGATCTTCCGGTCGAGCACCAGGTCGAGCGCCGAGGGGTAGAGCTCGGTCAGGCACCCCCAGTTCCCCAGCGCCCTGGCGTGGAAGGCCATCAGGTTCGAAAGGCGCAGCTCCACCTTGTCCATGGTGAAGCCGACCACCGACAGCGTCGCCCCATGGTTCAGCAGTCCGAACGCGGTGTCCTGGCCGGCGGCGGTCCCGGAGCACTCGAAGATCTTCCACCGGGTGTCGGGGCAGCCGTTCTTCCTCGCGAACTCCTGGATCGCCTTCTTCAGGTCGCGCCCCTGGACGTTGCGGACGTTCAGGGTCAGCGCGGCGCCGTTCGCCGCCATGACGTCGAGTTTCGGCTGGTCCACATCGACGGCCGCCACGGTCGCCCCGAAGGCGCGGGCGATCTGCACCGCGTACCCTCCGACGCCCCCGACCCCCACCACGACGGCGAAATCACCGGGCCGCACCTCCGCCTGCACCGCCGCCTGGTAGGGGGTGGTCACGGCGTCGGCCACCACGGAAACGTCCGCCAGTTGCAACCCTGCCGCCGCAAGCCGCTTCTCGTCCACGAGGCAGAGGCCGCGCGCCGGGACACGGATGTGGGAGGCGAACCCCCCCTGGATGTCGTTCCCGGGCATCTGCTGCCGGCGGCAGATGGTGCCGTGCCCCGAAGTACAGAGCTCGCATTCGCCGCAAGGGATGACCGAAGGGACGATCACGGCGCTCCCTTGCCACCCTTCCGCCCCCGCCCCGGCGGCGACCACCCTGCCGCTGATTTCGTGACCGAGCGTCAACGGCAACGGATGCTTGACCCGCACGCCGTCGTAATAGAAACCGAGGTCCGTGTGGCAAACCCCGCAACCGGCTACCTCGACGACTACCTCTCCACCGGACGGAGGGAACGGGTCGAAGTCGACCTTCGCCATCGGCTCTCCCGGAGCGGTCATCCACCAGCGGTGCGGTGCCTGGGCCAACGGTCTTCCTCCTTGAAAGTGAAGTGGTTCCGAGCCGATGTCGTTGAGATCCGGTAAAACAGTACCGCAATGCTTTTTAACTGTCAACGAAATTCAAATACGCCGTTTTACGGCGCTGGCGGCCGGATGAACGCTCCTTCGCAGAGTGCTCCCCGCTTTTGGTATATGTACAATAATACTGTGCTTCCGGGCTCGCGGGGGGCTTCCACTCCGCCCTCCGCACCGTGTTGCGATAACTACGCTCGGGAGATCCCTCTGCGTTGTATGCTCGCGGTGGCGGCTAGGTCGGCTGCAGCAGCGCCCGTCCGGCGTGGAACGCCTGGACGTTCACCGCGACGAGCTTCCCGGGGAGGCGGGCCTTCAACGCCTCCTCGTAAGCATTCTCCGGCAACGGCAGGAAGTGCGATGCCGCGCCGACCATCACCATGTTGACCGCCCGGACCTCGTGCATCGACAGCGCCGTTGCGAAGGCGTCCACCATGTGAAGCCGGTCCGTGACCGCCCGCAGCCGCTCCACCACGTCCTGCGGGTACCGCTCCTGTCCCGTCCCCACCGACGGCGGGAAGATCTCCTGGGCGTTCACCACCATCGCGCCGCCGGGCCGCAGGTAGTGGGCGAACCGGAGCGCCTCCACCTTTTCGAAGGCGATCAGCAGGTCCGCCTTTCCCGGCTCGATCAGCGGCGAGTAGACCTTCGGACCGAAGCGCAGGTGGGTCGTCACGGCCCCCCCGCGCTGCGCCATCCCGTGCACCTCGCTTTTCTTGACGTCGAATCCCGAGAGGAGAAACGCCTCGCAAAGGACCTCGGATGCCAGCAAGGTCCCCTGCCCGCCGACCCCTGCGAGGAAAACGTCGCCCTTCGGCACGCTCATGGCTTCCTCTCCAGGATCGCCTGGAACTTGCACAGCGGCGGGCACTGGTTGCACCCGTCGCACAGCAGCGGGTTGATCCGCGCCATCCCCTTCTGCGTCGGTTTCTTGCCGGCGGCGGACGCTTCCTCGGGGGTAAAGGGGACCCACTCGATGGCGGGGCACCCCAGCCGGGAGCACGCCTTGCATCCCGTGCACAACTCCGCGATCACTTCGTACACCGGTCGTTTTTTCCGGCGATGTTCCGGCAGGAGGGCGCACGGCGCCTTGGTGATGATCACCGACGGCTCGGGGCGCGCGACCTCGCGCCGCAGCACTTTTTCCGTCTGCTCCATGTCGTGCGGGTTCACCGTGTAGACGTGCTCGACTCCGAGGGCGCGGCAGAGGGCCGGAAAGTCCACCCGCCGGGTCGGCTCGCCGTGGAGCGTCTTTCCCGTGGCCGGGTTCTCCTGCGCCCCCGTCATCGCCGTGATGTCGTTGTCGAGCAGGATCACCGTCGACGCGCCGCGGTTGTAGACGATGTTCATGACGCCGGTGATGCCCGAGTGGAGGAACGTGGAGTCGCCGATCACCGCGACGACCTTTCCGGCGCCTTCGGCGCCCAGCGCCTTCTCCATCCCGTGGGCGTTTCCGATCGAGGCGCCCATGCAGATGCAGCTGTCCATCGCCCCGAGAGGCGGCAAGGCGGCCAGCGTGTAGCAGCCGATGTCCCCTGTCACCGTCACCTTGAGTTTCTTCAGCGAGAAGAAGAGCCCCCGGTGGGGGCACCCGGGACAAAGGTTCGGCGGCCGTGGGGGGACCGATTCTGGGGCGCGCACGGGGATCGCCTCCCCCGTGATCGCCTGCCGGACGATCCGCGGGTCGAGTTCCCCGACGATCGGGATGATCTCCTTCCCCTGCGCGGGGATCCCCAGCGCCTTCACGTGCGTTTCGATGTGCGGATCGAGCTCCTCGACCACCACGACGCGGGAGACCCCGGCGGCGAACTCCCGGATGAGCCGCTCGGGAAGCGGCCAGGCGAGGCCGATCTTCAGGACCGACGCCTCGGGGAACGCCTCCTTCACATATTGGTAGGAAACGCCGGAGGTGACGATCCCCAGCGATTTCTCCCCCCACTCGATCCGGTTCCCGTCGAACGTCTCGGCGAACTCCCTCAGCGCCTTCGTCCGCTCCTCCACGAGAACGTGGCGGCGCTTCGCGTTTACGGGGAGCATCACCCACTTCGACGGGTCGGGGGTAAAGCCCGGGGCGAAGGCGGGGCCGGACGGTTCATCGAGGCGGACGACTCCCTTCGCGTGGGAGATCCGGGTGGTGGTGCGCAGGAAGACGGGGGTGTCGTATTTCTCGGAGAGCTCGTAGGCCAACCGGGTGAACTCCTTCGCCTCGGAGGAGTCCGACGGCTCGAGCATCGGGATCTTGGCCGCCACCGCGTAGTGGCGGTTATCCTGTTCGTTCTGGGAGGAGTGCAGCTCCGGATCGTCCGCGGTGACGATCACCAACCCCCCGCGAACTCCGGTATAGGAGGCGGTGAAGATCGGATCGGCCGCCACGTTGACGCCCACGTGCTTCATCGCCGCCAGCGCGCGGACGCCGCCCATCGAGGCGCCGATCGCCACCTCGGCCGCGACTTTCTCGTTGGGAGCCCACTCCGCGTAGACCCCTTCGAACCGGACGAAGTTCTCGAGGATCTCGGTGCTGGGCGTTCCGGGGTAGGCGGATGCGACCTTCACCCCCGCCTCGAACGCGCCGCGGGCGATCGCTTCGTTCCCGGAGAGGAGCCGGATCTCTTCCTTCTTTGCGAGAACGGACACTGGATCCCCTTTCCCAATAATGGGTATTGCGTACCAAATTACCACATCTCGCATCTCTTTCAAGTTGAAACTCGTAATGTACCCTATCTGTTATACTTATTCGAACTTTTCGGTGGGGAGGCGCAGACGATGAAGATCGGGGTCTTGACCGGCGGTGGAGACTGTCCGGGCCTGAACGCGGTGATCCGGGCTGTCGTCCGAAAATCCGACACGCTCAGTTCGCGGGTGGTGGGGCTGCGCAACGGATGGAAGGGGCTCCTCGACCCGTCGCCGATGGATCTGGACGGGAAGATGGTCTCCGGGATCCTCCACGTCGGCGGGACGATCATCGGCACCTCGCGGACGAACCCGTTCAAGGACCCGGGGGGAGCGGAGAGGGCGTTGAACAATTTCCGGATCCTCGGACTGGACGCGCTGATCGCCATCGGCGGCGAGGACACGCTCGGAGCGGCGGCGAAACTGTACGAGAGGGGGCTCCCCGTGGTCGGGGTTCCCAAGACGATCGACAACGACCTGTCCGGGACCGACTTCACCTTCGGCTTCGACACGGCGGTCTCCACCGCCACCGACGCCATCGACCGGATCCATACCACAGCGGAGTCCCACAACCGCGTCATGGTGGTCGAGGTGATGGGGCGGCACGCCGGATGGATCGCGACATTCTCGGGGATCGCCGGCGGAGCGGACGTGATCCTCGTTCCCGAGATCCCGATCGACCTTGAAGAAGTGTGCGACCTGATCCTGCGGCGCCATAGCCGCGGAAAGTCGTTTTCCATCGTCGTGGTCGCGGAGGGGGCGCAGTTCGCTTCGATGCCGGGCGCCGGCGGGGAGCTCATTCTCCAGGAAGCGCAGGAGGACGAGTTCGGCCACGTCCGGCTGGGCGGGATCTCCCAGGTCCTGGCGAAGGCGATCGAGAAGCGGACGAAATTCGAAACGCGGTACGTCGTGCTCGGCCACATCCAGCGGGGCGGCTCCCCGACGGCGCACGACCGGGTGCTGGCCACCCGCTACGGCGTCTACGCCACCGAGATGGTCCACCGCGGAGAGTTCGGGAGGATGGCGGCGCTGCAGGGGAACAAGATCGTCGCCGTTCCCCTGGCGGAGGCGACCGCCAAACTCAAGACGGTCGACATGGGCATCTACGGCATCGCCAAGGAGTTCTTCGGGTAATCCACTCGAAGGTCACCAAGCCTCCCGGGAGACGTAGTGACCTTCGGGCTCCCCAAGCTTGCCTCAGAGGATTTTGCCCTTCGCGTCGAACGCCGCGGGATAGTGTCTGAGCACTGCGGCGTTTCCCACCCCTTCGATCGCGATCACGTCGAACCGGGCCTCGCGCCAGGAGGAGGGCGAAACGGTAGCGAGATACCGCCGCGCCGCGGCGATGATCCGGCGCCTCTTGGAGTGCGTGACCGTCTCCTCGGGCGTACCGAAATCGGCGTCCCCGCGCGAGCGCACCTCCACGAAGACGAGCAGCTTCCCCTTGCGCGCGACGATATCGATCTCGCCGCCCCGCGTCCGGTAGTTCTTCCCGGCGATCGTGAATCCCGCCCCTTCGAGGTGGCGGCACGCCCGCTCCTCGGCCGCGTCCCCCTGCGCCCGCCGCGCCTCCGGCGGAACGATCAAGCGAGGACCCCGCGGAACGTCCGCCGGTGGATCGGCGACGGCCCCAGCCGCCGGATCGCCTCCAGGTGCTCCCGCGTCGGATACCCCTTGTGCGCGGAGAGGCCGTACCCCGGGTAGAGCAGATCGTACTCCACCATCATCCGGTCCCGCGCGACCTTCGCCAGGATGGACGCAGCCGCCACGGAGAGGCATCGATCGTCCCCGCCGACGAGCGTCTCCTGCGGCACGTCGGACGGTATCGGCCGGTTCCCGTCGATGAAGAGGAAGTCGGGTGGGAGGGCGAGCGCATCCACCGCCCGCCGCATGGCGAGCAGGGAGGCGCGCAGGATGTTCAGCGAGTCGATCTCTTCGTGGGTGGCGTGGGCGATCCCGAAGGCGACGGCGTCGGCCGTGATCACCGTGAAAAGACGCTCGCGCTGACGGGGGGAAAGCTTCTTGGAGTCGCGGATCCCCGGGTGGGAATACCCCGGGGGGAAGATGACGGCGGCGGCGACCACCGGTCCGGCGAGGGGGCCCCTGCCGGCCTCGTCGACTCCCGCCGGCGCCGAGTATCCCCGGCTGCGGGCGCGCGCCTCGAAGCCGACCGCGAGCGCCATCCTTGGCTCCCGCGGCGTTTGGCCATCTCTGGCGATCGTCGATTCCGCCTCTGTTGCGTTCTACTCTTTTGGCGTCTCCGTGGGGGCGGCCGGCGCTTCGGCGGAAACGGCCGGGCCTTCGGGCGCACCGAAGGTCGGGACGACGATCTCCTTCTTCGAAAGCCAGTCCTTCTTCTCCCGGATGCGCGCTTTCTTCCCGGAAACTTCGCGCAGGTAGAAGAGCTTCGCGCGGCGGACGTCGCCCCTCTTCTTCACCTCGATCTTTTCGAGGAGGGGGGAATGGATCGGGTAGGTTCGCTCCACGCCCACGCCGTACGACTCCTTGCGGACCTTGAAGGTCGTGGAGGCGGCGTTGCGATGGAAGCCGATGACGATCCCCTCGAAATACTGTACGCGCTCCTTCTCGCCTTCCTTGATCCGCGAGTAGACCCGGACGGTGTCCCCCACGTTGAACTTCGGGAGATCTTTGCGCTGCTGCCGGGATTCGACATCCTGGAGGAGACTCATGGCCATACCCGTTCCTTTCCTTGGCTTGCGGTTGCGGGTGATGAGGAAGACCTGATAATCTATGCCAACCGCTAACCGTCTGTCAACTTTTTCTTCAGCAGGTCCGGGCGGTTCCGCGCCGTCCGCCGCTCTCCTTCCGCCTTGCGCCACGCCGCGACGGCGCCGTGGTCCCCCGACAGGAGCACCTCGGGGACGGTCCACCCCCGGAAGTCGCGCGGGCGGGTGTAGTGAGGCGCCTCCAGGATCCCTTGTGAAAACGAGTCGTTGTGCGGCGCCGCCGGATCCCCGAGGACCCCCGGCAGGAACCGGGCCACCGCGTCGATCAGCACCAGCGCCGGCAGCTCCCCGCCGGAGAGGACGTAATCGCCGATGGAGATCTCCTCGTCCGCCAGATGGTCCGCCACGCGTTGATCGACCCCTTCGTAGCGGCCGCAGATGAGGATCAGGCGCTCTTCCCGGGCGAGCCGAACGGCGATCTCCGGCGAGAGAAGGGACCCCGCGGGGGAAAGGAGGATGACCCTCCCCGGCCCGCGGGAAGCGCGCAGCGCCTCGACCCCCGCGAAGATCGGCTCGGGTTTCATCACCATGCCGCCGCCGCCGCCGAAGGGGGGCTCGTCGGTCACCCGGTGCCTCCCCTCCGCGTAGGACCGCAGGTCGTGCACCTCCACCGTGAGAAGCCCCGCTTCGCCCGCCCGCGCCAGGATGCTGTGGGAAAGCGGCCCCGGGAACATCCCGGGGAAGAGCGTCAGCACGTCGATCCGCACGTTAGGGCCTCCCTTACCACCCCTCGGGCGGGGAGGCGACCACCCGCCGCGCCGCCGTGTCGACCTTGCGGAGGAAGGCCGCCGCCACGGGAAGGTACCCGTCCTCCCCTCCCGGCCGACGGACGACCAGCCAGTCGTGGGCCGCTCCCGGCTCCACAGCGACCACCTTGCCCAGCGGGGCGCCCCCCTCGTCCACAACGAGGCACCCGACCGCGTCCGCCCAGTAGAACTCGTCCTCGGGGAGGGACGGCAGCTCTTTGCGCCGCACGGATGCGACGGCCTTCACGAGGTTTTCCGCCGCCTCGAGGGTGTCGACCCCCAACAAAGCGAAAACGGCGCAGCCGCCCGCACGCTGCGCCGTCACCACTTCGTAGTCACCGACCGTCCCGGGCGCCGTCCCTCGACCCCCGGTGAGCCGCAACGTCCTCGCCGCCAGGACCCCCTCGGGATCCCCCGAGAACGCCGCCACCTTGACCTTGCCGCGGACCCCGTGGAGGCCGACGATTCGGCCGACGTCGAGGAAATCGATCTCCCCGCTCAAGCCGCGGGAGTGTTCGGGCTCTTGGTCTCCAGGAACTTTTTCCATGCGCCGGACTTTTTCAGCAGGCTCTTGACCGTCTCGGTGGGCTGGGCGCCCTTCGCGAGCCATTTGAGGGTCACCGCCTCGTCGATCACGATCTTCGCCGGGTTCTCCCGGGGAGCGTACGTCCCGACGTAGGCGATGCAACGCCCGTCGCGGGGCATCTGCGAGTCCGCCACCACCACGCGGTAGAAGGCCAACTTTTTCCGACCTGTCCGCGCCAAACGAATCTTGACCGCCATGAACCGATCCTCCTGCCTCTCGTTGGAAGTTTGGCTACTGTACCACAATCCCTACCGGGAAAAGGGGAGGTTCCTCCCCATGCCGCGCGTCCCGCCCTTGGCCATCCGCCGGATCATCTCCTCCGCCTGCAGGAATTTCTTCATCAGGCGGTTCACGTCCTGCACGGTCGTTCCGCTTCCCGCGGCGATCCGCTTCCTGCGGCTGCCGTTGAGGATCCGGGCGTTGCGCCGCTCCTGCGCCGTCATCGAGTCGATGATGGCCACCACCCTCTTCAACTCCGTCTCGTCGGGTGCCATCCCCTTCAGATCCTTCATCTTCCCGCCCAGGCCGGGGATCATCCCCAAGATCTCCTCCATCGACCCCATCTTGCGGAGGCGGAGCAGCTGGTCGCGGAAATCCTCGAGCGTGAACTCGTTCTTCCGGAGCTTGCGCTCGAGCTCTTTCGCCTGCTTCTCGTCGACCTGGTCCTGCGCCTTCTCGACGAAGGTGAGGAGATCGCCCATCCCGAGGATGCGGGAGGCCATCCGCTCGGGGTGGAACGGTTCGAGGGCGTCGAGCTTTTCCCCCGTTCCGACGAACTTCACCGGGGCACCGGTCACCGCGCGGATCGAGAGGGCCGCCCCGCCGCGGGCGTCGCCGTCCGTCTTCGTCAGCACCACGCCGGTAAGCGCGAGCTTCTCGTGGAACGCTTTCGCGACGTTCACGGCGTCCTGCCCGGTCATCGCGTCGGCCACCAGGAGGATGTCCCCCGGGTCGACCGCCGCCTTGATCCGGGAGAGCTCCTCCATCAGCGGCGCGTCTATGTGAAGGCGCCCGGCCGTGTCGAGGAGGACCGTGTCGTAGCCGTTCAATTCCGCGTACCGGAGCGCCTCCCGGCAGATCTCCACCGGGTCGGCGTCGGGACGGGAGTCGAACACCGGGATCTCCAGCTGCCGCCCGAGGACCTTCAGCTGCTCGATCGCCGCCGGGCGGTAGACGTCGGCGGGGACCAGGAACGGGGTCCGCTTCTTCTTCTGGAGGTACAGGGCGAGTTTGCCGCAGGAGGTCGTCTTCCCCGATCCTTGCAGCCCCACGAGCATCACGGGGACGGGCGGCTTGCGGGCGAGGTTCAGCTCCTGCGCCTGCGCCCCCATCATCCGGGTCATCTCTTCGTGGACGATCTTGATGAAGTGCTGGTCGGGCGAAAGGGAGGCGAGCACCTCGGCCCCGAGCGCCTTGACCTTGACCGCCGCGACGAAATCCTTCACGACCTTGTAGTTGACGTCGGCTTCCAGCAGCGCGAGGCGGACCTCGTTCAGCGCCCCCTCGACGTTCCCCTCGGAGATGCGCCCGTGCCCGCGCAGCTTCTTGAGTACGCCCTGGAATTTATCCGACAGGTTCTCGAACACGCGCCTTTCGCCCTCCATCCGGCTGGAACGAACCATTGAATATAGGGGATAGGTCCCTGCGGCGTCAATCCGGAAACGGCGGCAGGCCGTAGATAATGGAAGAGCCCCCGGGGGTTCCCCCCGGGGGCTCTTTGGTGCCGCTGCCGTTCCGCGGAAACCTTAGAACGCGTAGTTCATGCGGAGATACGCCTTGTAGATGTCGTCCGCGTCCTGGGTCAGGGTCGCCGCGCCGACGGACTGCGCGCCGTAATCCTCCCAGTCGGTCAGGAACGCGTAAGCGCCGTAGAGTCCGAGATCCAGTCCCTTCACCAGGGAGTAGTTCACGTTCGCGTTCACCTCGGTCGCCTTGTGCTTCTTCACCGGGGAGCCCACGGTGTTCTTGGCGTCCGTCAGATAGCCGACCCCGACCTTGCCGGACAGCATGTCGCTGAACTTCATCCGGAACCCGGCCGCCAGCACGATGATGCCCCGACCCTTGTTCTGTACGTCGTACGCAAGGGCGGCGGAGGCGTTGATGTCGTCAAGGCTGTTCAGTAGGATCTGCATGTCCATCGAAGTGAGGGCGAACGAGCCTGCCAGCGCGTAGTTGCCCGCCGTGACCGGGGACTTGAAGTCGCTGTCGTTGTCGCCCGTACCGGAAACATAGGCCCCCTCGATGAACGCCTTGCCGGGGCCGAGGTCCGCGTCGGCGCGAAGGTCAACCGCCCACGCCTTCACATCCTTGTCCGTATTGTCAAGGACGGACCCGTTGAGCGTGCCGACCGGCAGTTCGACCGTGCCGAAGTTGTAGAACGCGAAGCCGCTCAGGCCCACCGGCCCGGCCTTGACGGCGCCGTCGACCCCGAGGTAATAGAAGTTGCTCGGTTGATACGTGAAGCTGGTCGCACCCAGCTGAACCGGGTAGTCGGCGCCAAGCCGCCCGATCGTGTTCAGGTTCGTTCCGAAGGTGCCGGACCCGGCCGCCGTGCCGCCGGAAGCATCCCGGATGATGTAGAGGTCCACACCGACCCTCGTGTCCTTCGTCGGGGTGAATTTCGCCTCGGCGACGTAGAGGTCCACATCGTCATCCTTCACGGAAGTCCCTTCCTGGAACTTCGCAAAGCCGAGCTTGTACGACACGGGATCCATCTTGCCGGTCACGAAGACCCCCGCCATGTCGGCGTAGCCGAAGATCATGCCGCCGAAGGAGTCGGTCTGGTTCTGGAGGCCCGCCGCCACCTTCACGGAGGTGTTGGGGACGTTGAACCAGAGGTAGAAGTTCTTCGTCTCGAGGTTGATGCTGTCGGCCTCGAGCCCGGCGCCCTGGTTCCGGCCAGCGGTGTAGGCGCTGTCGCCCCAGTTTGTGAAGTCGATCTCGAACAGCCCGACAGCGCCCACGTTTTCACCTTTGTAATTCAAGGCGAACCGCTGCCGCTGCTCCACGTACGAGGCCGTTGCGACATCCTTCCCGGGGAGGATGAACAAACCGCCCTGGGTACCTGCCGCCCCGCCGACCCTGTAGTTCTGCTCCACGTGGCCCTTGATCCGGATGAATCCGGACGACGAGAAATCCGCCATCGCCGGCGCGGCCATCGCCGCGACCAGCACAACCGCCAGCACCGTCAGAAAGCCTTTCCGCATGTTTCCCTCCTCGCGAAATTTAAACTGCCTGTCTTCCCCTCCAAGAAAGCAGCCGACCGATCAACACCATCAACCGTCAATTGCCCGCCACCACCTCCTCCCGTCGCGATTGGTTTGCTCCGTGACCGATGTATATATATATGCCCGGCGCGCCCCCGGCGTACCGTTTTGGAAACTGCGTTTTTTTCCGGTCTCGTTATCCATTTACCGTGTACCTCCCGGCTTGTCAAGAGATTTCGCCGGAGGCACACCTCGTTTTATCCGTCACTCCGCCCGGTACAGCACCAGCCGGCTGATCTTGTCCTTGTAGGCGGAGCCCTCCTGCTCGATGACGGAGGCGATGATCCCTCCGTCCCTTCGAAGCGGCAGGGACAGGTAATCGGCCCCCGAGAAGAAACGGCCTTCCATCTTCGTACCCGCCTTCTCGGTGAATCCCCCGTCATCCCATTGCAACAGGACCACGCGCGTCTTTTCCCACATGCGGGCCACGCCGAGCAGCCCCTTGTCCACTTCGTGGATGAGGAGGAGCGGTTTCCCCCCCGCCCCTTCGGAGACCCGAGCCGCCTTCCGCAGGAAGATCTGCATCCGCTTCCCTTCCAGGCGGTTGTAAAGCCCCCATTCGAACAGGTCGATTCCGGACCCGTACTTTTCCTTCGACCGGAAGACGGATTTCCCGGCCGGGTCGACCAGTCGCAGGTGGCTCTCCTCGTCCGTATAGATCCACTGCCACTCCTTGTCGAACGTCGCGGCGGAGAGCCCGAGGATCCCTTCGTTCAGCGGCTTGATGTTCGTGTTCGCCGGAAAGGCCTCTCCTTCCTTCAATGTCTTCCCGTCCCAGTTCATCCGGTACAGTTTCCCGCTGAACGGCTGGTCGATCCCCCGGTTCTGGCCGACGACCACCGGTTTCCCCGAAGTATCGGCTACCACGGCGAGGAAGTACGGGATGTCCCCTGCCAATTCCGAATAGGTCTCCTTCCCCTTCTTGTAGATGATGGAACGGATCTGATCGCCGACCATGCAGGTGGCGAGAAGTTCCTTCCGGCCGTCCCCGTCGACGTCGGCCGCGTCCACGGAGAGGAAATGGTATTTCCTCTCCTTCGTGATCCGGGAGAACGGCAACACCTGCGCCCCCTTCACCCGATAGAAGTAGAGAATGTTGCTCCCCCACGTGACGACTTCCGATTCGCCGGCCGCGTCGGACTCCAGCGCCGTCACTCCATACAACTCGTCCGCGATCTTGTCGGACTGGCCGACCTTCTTGAGGGAGGACGGGGTCCACCCCTCGGCGAGCGTCGACGGGGCCGGAGCTGCCGGGGGGGGAACGGATACGGGCGCCTGGGTCGAGGCGACGGGCGGACCGCCGATCGCCGGTATCCCGACGGGGACCGGGACGGCGACGGGAGCGGCAAGGGCAGTGGCCCGGATCGCCCCCTGGACGCCGAACAGTTTCTCGGCGATTTCACCCGAAAGGACGCCCAGTTGCGGAATAATGTCGTCCTCGGTCGCGGCGGCGGCGAAGAACGCCCCCGCCGGCTTGCCGGTCTCGAGATCGATCACCGTCGTGTCGACGCTGTATCCCTTCCCGAGCTTGGAGACCGTTCCCTGGAGGAGAAGGGGGAACTTCGACTCCTTCGCCTGCTCCTCCGGGGCCTTGCCGCCCGCCGGGAGGAGAACCACGTCGGCCCCTGCCAGCGCCATCAGGCGGGAGGCCAGCAGGCGCGGCAGGACGGAAACCGTTCCCCCGATATCCTCCTTCGCCATGGACGCAAAGGGGGCGATGGCGATGCGGCGGGAGGAGTACACGGCGGCGGACGCCGGGAGAGAGGACATCACGAGGCAGGAAAGGAGAAGGACCGCGCCGAGGACGGCGCGTCCCAAACTGCGGACGGGAAAGGTGCGCATCGTTCGGAATTTAGCAGAGGGAGGAGCGGGCGTCAATATAAACCGATGAGCCCGGGAAGTGGCTAGTGGCGGGGGACACTCCTTCCCCTCATCCCGGGTTTGAACCAGGAATGTCCCCCTGACTGGAGTGTCCCACTGGCCCTGACAGCGCGGCGGCGAGCTTCTCCTGGATGCCGCCGAACCCGCCGTTCGACATGATGAGGACGAGGTCTCCCGCCCGGCACGTTTCCGCGAGGTGCGCCACGATCCGCTCCACCTCCGGAAGGACCGTGGCGGGGCGCCCGGCCGCGCGCAGGTCAGCCGCCACCTCCTCCGGCGAAAGCCGCTCCTCCGGCGGGATCTTTTCCGCCCCGAACACCCCGGCGAGGATCGCCTCGTCCGCCTCGGAAAGGGCGGCGACGAACTCCCGCTGGAACACCTTCCGGCGGCTGGTGTTCGACCGGGGCTCGAAGACCGCGACGATCCGACGGCCCGGGTACCGGCCGCGGACGGCCCGGACCGTCTCCCGGACCGCCGTGGGGTGGTGGGCGAAATCGTCGATCACGAGGATCCCGCGGAACTCCCCCACCATCTCCTGGCGCCGCCGGATCCCGGCGAACCGCTCGAACGTCCGCGCGATCCGGTCCGGGGGGAAGCCGAGGCCCATCAGGACGATCGCCACGCCCGCCGCGTTTGCCGCGTTATGGATCCCCGGCAAGAGGAATCGGAAGTCGAGGGAGCGCCCCGCCCCGTTCATCCGGAAGCCGGTCATCCCGCCGGACTCCCCTGTCCCCCGGACCGCCCACGCGCCGAAGGCGGATCCCGCCGGAAGCGCGTCCTCCCGCGTCGCGTAGAAAACCACAGGGCAGCGGGCCTCGCGCGCGATCGCGACGACGTCCGGGTAGTCGGCGCACGCCACGAGCAGGCCGTCGGGGGGAAGGATCGCCGCCAGCTTGCGGAACGACTCCCGCACGTGTTCGAGGTCCCGGTAGATGTCGGCATGGTCGAACTCGATGCTCGTGAGCAGGACGACCCGCGGCCGGTAGTGGAGGAACTTGGGGCCCTTGTCGAAGTACGCGGTGTCGTACTCGTCCCCCTCGATCACGAAGTGGCGCCCTTCCCCGAGCCGGTAGCTCACGGGGAAGTTCTTCGGCACCCCCCCCACGAGGAACGACGGGTCGGCCCCGAGCGAGAAGAGGGACCACGCCGCGAGCGAGGTGGTGGTCGTCTTCCCGTGCGTCCCCGCCACGACGATCGATTCCCGCTCCCCGATGAAGAACCGCGCCACCGCCTGGGGCATCGACAGCGTCGGCACGCCGCGCCGCGCCGCCTCCCGTGCCTCCGGATTCTCCCGCGACACCGCGTTCCCCACGACCACCAGGTCGGCGTCCGGCGGGATGTTCTCCGCCGAATACGGCGAGAAGAGGCGGATGCCGAGGTTCTCGAGCTGCGTGCTCATCGGCGGGTAGACGTTGGCGTCGGAGCCGGTGACCCGGTACCCCCTCTCCTTCAGCATCCCGGCGAGGGAAGCCATCCCCACGCCGCACGCCGCGATCAGGTGCGCGTTCATCGACCGGGGAACTCCTTCCACACGGCGTCGTGGATGCGGGGGCGCAGCGACGACAGTTTCCGGTTTTCGCCGCCGAACACCACACGGTTGGTCAGCAGGATCACCGAAACCTCCCGTGCGGGATCGACCCACAGGGAGCAGCCGGTGTAGCCGAGGTGCCCCACGGCGTCAGGCGGGGCCAAGGCCCCGGCCTGCGAGCACAGCGTTTTTCCCGGGGAGTCCCCTTTTGGGGACGACCTCCCCGAGGATGTCGTCGGGGTGTCGAATCCCAACGTTCTCGGGCAACCGGGGGGCTGCGCGACCCGCGTCGTCATCATCGCGGCGGAAGGGCGGCTCAGCACCCGCCCCTCTCCTTTGCGGGCCCGCACGAGCTCCCTGGAAAACAGGAACAGGTCCCGGGCGGTCGAGAAGAGCCCCGCGTGGCCGGCCACGCCCCCCATCGCCGCCGCGTTCTCGTCGTCCACCTCCCCCACTTTCTCGCGTTGCCGGACTTCCGACCACCCCGTCGGGATCACCTGACCCGTTTCGCACTCGCTGAGCGCCCCAAGGGGGCGGTACCGGGTGTCCCGCATCCCGAGGGGGGCCGTGACCATCGAAGTCAGCAGGCGGTCGAGCGACCGGAACCCGGCCACCTCGATCGCCCGGCCCAGCAGGATGTACCCGAGGTCGCTGTATTCCCATGCGGCCCCGGGGTCGTGCGACGGCGGGAGGGAGAGGACCTCGGCGACGATTCGGTCGTGCCCCTCCGCCGTGCCGAATAGCGGTTTTCCCCCCGCCTTCTCCGCCGCGATCACCGTTTCGTACAGGGGGAGCCAGGCGGGAAGCCCGGACGTGTGCGACAAAAGGTGGGAAAACCGGAGTTCCTTCGTTCGCGGGTCGGTCGAGGCGAGCGGCAGGATCTCCGCGACGCGACCTTCCGGCGCCACGTGCCCTTCCTGCGACAGGACGAAGAAGAGGGCGGCCGTGAGCGGCTTGGTGAGGGAGGCGATGTCGAACAGGGATGCCGTCCGGGCGTACCCGGTCGAGCGTTCGAAGAGCGCCTCGTCGCCCCGGCCGACCAGCAGGACCGCGGCGGCGTAGGCCCCCTCCTCGACGCCGGCGTCGAGGAGTTCCCCGGCCTCCCGGAAGCGTGGGGCCTCTCCCGCGGCGGCCGGCGTCACGCCGACTCCACCGGGGAGTCGAGCAGGAAAAGGCGGCCCCTTGCGTCGATCCGCGCCCGCACCCCGAACGGCAGGGCGACGTTCTTCCCTCCGTGGCCCGCGGGGAAACCGTATCGGACGGGGACCGCGAGCCGTTGCCCGGCGTCGTGGAAGACGCGCAGGATCCCTTCTTCGGATTCCCCGCGCGCCGGCGCCATCCTTCCGACGAGGATCCCGGCGATCCCGGAGAGCCTTCCGGACTGCACCCACTGTGTCAGCATCCGGTCCAGCCGGTAGGCGGGTTCCCCCACGTCCTCGAGGAAGAGGAGCGCCCCGCGGAAATCGGGCTCGTACGGCGTCCCGAGGAGCGCCGTGATGACGGAAAGGCACCCGCCGGCCAGCACACCCTCCGCCGTTCCGCCGCGGATCCGGTCCGTCGGGTCGCCCCACGGCTCCCTTGGGGAAACCTCCCCCGCGGCGAGGCGGGAGAAGGCGTCGAGCGCCGCGGGGTCGAAGCGTCCCGCAAGATCCGCCGCCGCCATCGGCCCGTGGAGGCACGGAAAGCCGAGGCGTGTGGAAAGATACGAGAGGACCGCGCTCAGGTCGCTGAAACCCACGACCAGCTTCCGCCGCCGGACCGCCCTCTTCCAGTCGATGAGGGGGAGGATGCGCGCGGTGCCGTAGCCGCCCCGCGCCGCCATCACGGCCCGGGCCTCGGGGAGGGTCAGCGCCCATTCGACCTGGCTCGCCCGGTGGGCGTCGCCTCCCGCGACGTATCCTTCCGACGCGAGCACGCCGTCGGCGATTTCCGGGACGAACCCCGCCGCGGCCAGCCGGGCGATCCCACGGTCGAGCCGCGAGGCGTCCACCGGGCCGGCCGGAGCGCAGACCGCGATCACGTCCCCTTTCATGAGCGGAAGGGCTTTACGCATCGTTCCTCCGGGCGGGGAAGAGGTAGAGGAGGTTCGCGGCGGAGAACAGCAACGAGGCGACGAGGATCGCCGTTGCACCGGGGTCGCGGTTCGCGTCGAAGACGGCATAGGGAGCGCCCCATGGGGAGGTCCCGAAGTTTTTTATGTAGATCCCGTACCCCTCGTGGAAGAGCGGCTCGTTCGTCCGCACGACGCCGCGCGCCACCGGGGTCCTGTCCCGGAACAGCGTCACCGTGGCGGAGAAATCTTTCGGGTACCCCTCGGGCGCCATCACTGCGTCGAACCGGTCCAGCCGCATCACCCACCCCGTGCCGCCCACCGGGGCGAATCCGCCCTGCGGAATCGCCACGCCGGGGATCCGGTCCCCGTACACCGCGCTGACGAGGTGGGACAGGACCACGCCGAGGAAGGCGAGGTGCATCACGTGCGGCAGGAGGCGGCGCATCGTGACCGTTCCCCGGAAGATCTGCACCAACCGCTCGAACGTGCAGCACGCCGCGTTCACCACGAGCAGGCCGGTGCAAGACAGCAGGCCGTACAGCCAAAGCGTCGGCGCCGGATCGACAAGCCCCTTGCGGGCGAACCATCCCGCAAAGACCTGCGCGTCCATGTCGGCGAACAGCTCCGGGAATCTCCCCATCGCCACGGAGCCGGCCGCGCCGGCGACGCAAAAGACGAGCCCCGCCCACGCGCACGTCTTGAGGGAGGTGAGAAACCGCCAGAGCGCCATCAGAAGGAGTGGGAGCTGCGCAGCAGCAGGCTGACGCCGAGGAACGTGAGCAGGACGACCCCGTACCCCGCCGCGGTGGCGCCCATCTCGAGCCGCTTCGTCCACCCGGGCCACCCTCCCTGCGCGGGGATGAACTTGAGATGCGTCAGCGTCGCGAAGTAGATCCAGACGATCACCGACCAGATCTCCTTCGGCGTCCAGATCCAGTACGACCCCCAGGCGTAGTACGCCCAGATCCCGCCGCACACCATCCCCGCGGAGAAGGCCGAAAAACCGTAGAGCGCGGACTTCCCCGCCGCCCGGTAGGCCGCCTCGCCGCCGCTCCGCAGGTATACGATCCCCAGCGCGAGCCCCGCGGCGAAGAAGCCGTACCCGAGGAAGGAAAGGCCTACATGGGTGGCGAACCACGGCGTGTCGAGCGCCGGGTAGAGGGGGGTCAGCCGTTTGTCGATCAGCGCCGCCCCGGCCTGCGGAAGCAGCACGAGGACCGACAACGGCTTCCACGCCATCGACGTCTCCTCCGACCGGCACAGGAGCAGCCCGGCGACGGCACAGCAGAAGGAGAAGACGGTGAGCGACTCGAACAGCCCCGCCATCGGCGCGTGCCCCGAGAGGACCCAACGGATCCCGAGGAACGCGGCGTGCAGGAGGACGCCGGCGAACAACGGGCTCCGTCTTGGGGAAGAGGGGGCGACCCCGGCGAGGCGGAACCCGGCCTCCGCCCCGTACGCGGCCAGCGAGAGCCAGAAAAGAATCAGGTGAGCGTCTTCCAAGGGGGGGCCGTGCGCCTCCGATCGGGGGAATCGGGGACCATGCTACCACGATCCGATTATAATGGAGCCGCGGCCGCACAGCCCGCCCATTAGAGCGCACCCCACTCCCGTGGGGTATGCGCTCCCTGGGGTACCCCCGGTGTAGGAAAAACGGGGGGCACGACGCAGGGGGGTCCCCGGAGCGAAGGTCGATCGTGCGGAACCGGCGGAGACCTCGCGGTTATTGAGGTGACAAACTCTCTTTCGTAGAGGGATGTCGAGAGAACACTGGGAGATGAGCGCAGGGCACGTTTGCTGGACGAAGACGGGGAGCTGCGACCGGATGCCCCAATACGTGCTTCGCGCCGCTGGGGTACCCCCGCTGTAGGAGAAACGGGGGGCACGACCGGGGACGCCCCCTGCGGAGAAGCGTCTATGTAGCGGGCGATACCCGCAATGAGACGTATCGGAGGAACGTGACGTTGTACGCATCGCCTTGGGAAGCCGCCCTGTCCGTCCTGGAATGGGGGAAGGTCACCGCCCGGCTGTCCGCCCGCGCATCTTCGGAGCCGGGGCGCGCGCTGTGCGCGGCGCTCTCCCCCGGGACCGACCTCGAGGCCATCCGTACGTCGCTGGAGGAGAACCGCGACGGCCGGCGGATGCTGCTGCAGGAGGGCGCCTTACCGCTGGAAGAAGTGAAGGAGATCCGCGAGGAGGTGGGGAAGGCGGTCAAGGGCGTCTCCCTCTCCCCGCAGGAACTGCTGATGATCGGGAAGACGGCCCGCGCGGGGGAGCGGATCCGCCGGTTCTTCGAGGACCGGCGCGGGAGATACCCGCGGCTGGCCCACCACGCGAACGGGATCCCGCCGCTGCGCGACCTCGCCGAGGCGGTCGAGGAGGCGATCGACTCCGCGGGGAACGTGCTGGACCGTGCGTCGGAAGCGCTGGGCCCCCTGCGGCGGCAGCTCGTCAAGATGCGCTCCCGCCTGCAGGAGACCGCGGAGGGGATCCTCTCCTCCCCGCGGTACGCGCGCCACGTCCAGGAGTCGTATGCCACCGTCCGTTCGGGCCGGGTGGTGATCCCCTTCAAGACGAGCGCGAAGGGGCTGTTCCAGGGGATCGTCCACGACTCCTCCCAGAGCGGCCAGACGGTCTTCTTCGAGCCGGAGGAACTCGTCCACCTCAACAACGAGGTGAAGATGGCGGAGCTCGAGGTGGAGCGGGAGGTGGCGCGGATCCTCGCCGAGCTGTCCGGCAGGGTGGCCCGGAAGGAGGAGGATCTGCTCCTGGCCCTCCTCCTCCTCGCCCGGATCGACTTCCTCCAGGCGCGTTCGATGCTCGCGGACGAGCTCTCCGCCGCCGAGCCCACCGTGACCGCCTCCGGGGAGACGAGCCTGCGCTCCGCCCGCCACCCGCTGCTGGTATTGAGCGGGCGCCCGGTGGTTCCGAACGATCTGCGCTTGGGCCGCCCCTACTTTTGCCTGATCCTCACCGGCCCCAACGCGGGGGGGAAGACCGTCGCGCTGAAGACGCTGGGGTTGCTCACGCTGATGGCGATGGCGGGCCTTTCGATCCCCGCCTCCCCGGATTCGACCGTATCCGTCTTCCACAACCTGTTCGTCGCGGTGGGAGACGAGCAGAGCGTGGAGGGGGACCTGTCCACCTACTCCGCCCATATCCGGCGGCTGAACGAGATCCTCTCGGGCGCGGATCGCGGCTCGCTGGTGCTGCTCGACGAGGTCGTCTCGGGAACCGATCCGAGGGAGGGGGCGGCGATCGCCCGCTCCTTCCTCGAAACCCTGGCGGACCGGGAAGTCCGTGTCGTTGCGACGACGCACTTCGAGGAACTGAAAGGGATCGCCTTTTCGGATTCCCGGTTCGAGAACGGCTCGATGGCGTTCGACGGGGAACACCTTCGGCCCACGTACCGGTTATCGTTGGGGATCCCCGGCCGCTCGATGGGGATGGAGATCGCGCGGGCCCTCGGCTTCCCATCGGAGGTTCTCGAGCGGGCGAAAGGGTACCTCTCCGGTCCCGGGCCGAACCTTCCGGAGGTGATCGATCGGCTGGAGCGGGAGCGCGAGCGGGTGCGCAACGAAGCGGCGGAGCTCGCCGGGAGGCGCAAGGAGGCGGAGGAAGCCGGGCGGCGGCTCGACGCGGAGCGGATGAAGTTGAAGGCCGAGGAGTCCCGGGTGATCTCGGCGGCGCGGGTGAAGATGCGGGAGGAGATCCGGAAGGCGGAAGGGGAACTCGCCCGGATCACGGAGGAGATGCGCAGGGACCGGAAGATCGATACGGTGCGGAAGGCATCCTCGGTGATCCGTGCCTGGAAGGAGAAGGCGCACGCGGCGGAAGAGGACCCCGCGGTGCGGACGCTGATGAGCCGGTCCGCCCCCCTTGGCCCCGCGGAGATCCTCCATCCCGGCCGAAAGGTGTTCGTCCTCTCGCTGTCGAAGGAAGCGGAGGTGTCCGCGCCGTCGGGGGCCGGTGAGCGTGAGGTGGAGGTTGCCGCGGGCGGGATGAAAGTGCGGGTACCGCGCGACCAGGTCCGCATGTTTCCGCCGCCGGGAAGAACGCGCGAGCGCCGTGCGGATGGCGGGTCGCGGCAGGTGGAATCATCGCCGGGAGCGGTGCACCTGCAGACCCCGGAGAACACCCTCGACCTGCGCGGGATGTACGTGGACGACGCGCTCCCCGAGGTCGACGCCTTCCTCGACCGCCTGTCGCTGGCCCAGGCGCCCCACGCTTTTCTGATCCACGGTCACGGCACCGGCGCGTTGAAGGCCGCCGTCCGGCGCCATCTCGCGAAATCCCCCTACGCGAAACGGTCCCTCCCCGCTCCCCGGGAACAGGGCGGCGACGGCGTCACCATCGTCCTCCTCGCATAACCCCGAAACCGAACCCCAGAACCGGGACGTTCCTAGAACTCCCACAAAAGAGGGACACTCATGCAATCCGGAGTGTCCCTCGTATTGATGCCACCAATGTCTGTCCCAGTTCTGTGGGAGTTCTAGGAACGTCCCGGTTCTGGGGTGCCGAACTGGCGCCAGGCGGCATCCACGAGGGAAGGGTTCGCGAACAGGTCGTACCCGGTGAGCGCGAGCGTCCGGATCCCTTCCATCATCCCGGCGACGCCGGCCGGCTTCGTCGTGGCCTCGGCGAAAGAGCGGGTGTGGATCTCGATGCGGGTCCCCGAAGTGATGGGGACATTGGGCTGCAGGGTCGGTACGACCTGGGAGACGTTGCCGATGTCGGAGGAACCCCGGTTCCGATTCGTCGGGGCGTCGCTTTCCTTCAATCCCGACAGCATCAGGGCGCGCCGGTAGGCGTTCGCCAGGACGGGGTTCACCTTCATCGGAGAGAGGGTATACGGCCCCTCCTCCACTTCAAGACGGCAGCAGGCGGACGTCGCCGCGCCGGCCGCGCACGCCTTCACGCGCGCGACCGCGTCGCGTAACTGCTCCGGAGTCTCGCCCCGCACATAGAAGTACGCCTTCGCCCGCTCCGGGATGATATTGGGGGCCCGCCCCCCCTCCGTGATGATGCCGTGAACGCGGACATCGTCGGGAAGCTGTTGCCGGAGCGCGGACACGCCGTTGAACAGGAGGAGCACGCCGTCGAGCGCGTTGATCCCGTGCTCCGGGTACGCCGCCGCATGCGCCGCCCGGCCGTGGTACGTGAAGTGCAACTTGGCGAGCGCGAGGTATCCTTTCGTCACGTGACGGCGGGAGGACGGGTGGACCATCATCGCCGCGTCGATTCCCCGGAAGACCCCCTTCTCGACCATCCGCGCCTTGCCGAATCCCATCTCCTCGGCGGGCGTCCCGAGAGCGATCACCTTCCCCGAGCGGAAGACGCCCTTCCCGTACTCCGCCAGCGTCGCGGCGGCAACCGCCGACGCCACCCCGATGATATTGTGTCCGCACGCGTGCCCCAATCCCGGCAACGCGTCCATCTCGCAAAGGAACGCCACGGCGGGGCGCCCCTTCCCGAAGGCGAACTCCGCCCGGAAGGCGGTGTCCATCCCCGCCACGCCGCGCGTCACGAGAAATCCCCGCCCCGCGAGGAAAGAAGCGAGGGTTTCCGATGTGCGGGTCTCTTTCAGGGGGAGTTCGGCGTACGACGTGATCTCCCGCAGCATTCGGCCCGCCCGTGGGGCCAGCCGACCGGCGATCGACAGAAGTTTTTTTCTCGCCGAATCCATGGGTGCTCGCACTTTTCCGCGGAACAGGATCGTATCCTACCATATTCCCCGACGGCCGAGCGGAGGTGGGGTGTGCCCCGCGCGGGGGCTGCCGCGCGGGGGCTTGCGTTTCCCCTCCCCTTCCGTTATCGTGCTCCTTCCATCGTCGCCGCACCGCCGCGATCGCCCACTACTCCGACAGACCCGGATGGGAGCCGAACCCTTCATCCATGACCCGCTGGAAATCGTTCTCCGTCCGGACGCGCCGCGAGGCCGTCGACGGCATCACCCAATTCCTCGTTGCCCACGGTTCGCTCGGCACGGCGTACGACGAGCAGCTGCTCGGTGCGACAGGAGACCCCGCGGACCCGATCCCCCCGCCGCCGGGCGTCACCCGCCTGACCGCGTACTTCCCCTGGGATACGGACCTCCACGCCCTCAAGCAGGCGTTCCTCGATTTCCTCCCCGTGATCTCGGAAGCGTTCGGACCGGGCCCGGAGGAGTTCAGCGACGCCGCCGAAATCACGGATACGGGGTGGTCGGAGAAGTGGAAGGAGCATTTCCACTCCCGGAAGATCGGCCGCAGGATCGTGGTCAAACCGTCATGGGAGACGGTCGACGCGGGAGAGGGCGAGGTGGTGCTGACGGTCGACCCCGGCCAGGCGTTCGGAACCGGCACGCACGAGACCACGCGGATGTGCCTGCGGATGATCGAGGATGTGTTCGACCTCTCCCCGGCCCCCCGGGAGGTCCTCGATGTGGGGACGGGAACGGGGATTCTCGGGATCGCCGCGGCGCGCCTGGGTGCGACGCGCATCCTTGCGGTCGATACCGACCCGGTTGCGGTGGAAGTCGCCGGGAAAAACGCCGGGGAGAACGGCGTGGCCGCCGTCTTCCGCGCGGAGACCACCCCCCTGTCCGCCATCCCGGGCGCGTTCGACCTGGTTCTTGGAAACCTGATCGCGGAGATCCTGATCGACATGGCCTCCGAACTGGTCCGGCGGACCGCCCCGGGGGGACACCTCATCGTCTCCGGCATCCTGATGGAGAAGAGCGGATGGGTGATCGAGGAGTTCGGAAAGAACGGCGCCTTCCCCATCGGCGAAGCCGTCGACGGACAGTGGGCTGCCCTTCTCCTGCGCCGGGAGTGATCGGGGAAACGCGATGCCGACCTTCTTCGTCGATCGAAAGCACATCTCCGGCGATACCGCCGTCCTCTCCGGGACCGAGGCCGGACATATGCTCCGTTCGCTTCGCCTCGCGGTGGGCGACTCCTTCTTCGCCTTCGACGAAGAGGGGAACCGGTACCGGATGCGGATCCTCGAAGCCACCTCGCGATCCCTGAGGGCCGAGATCCTCGAGGCGTTCCCGCCGGAGCCTCCGCCCGACGTCGCCGTCACCCTCCTCGTGGGTCTGCCGAAGGCCGACAAGATGGACTTCATCCTCGAGAAGGCGACCGAGCTCGGCGTCTCCCGGGTGGTCCCATTCCGGTCGTCCCGAACGATCCCCCGCATCGACCCGGCCGATGCCCGGAAGCGGTTGCTGCGATGGGAGCGGGTGGCGCTGGCGGCCGCGAAGCAGTGCGGCTCCGGCCGTGTCCCCGAGGTGTCCGGGATCGCTTCGTACCCCGATGCGTTGCGCGGGGCGGCGCAGCACGAAGGGAAGATCCTCTTCTACGAAGGCGAGGGGTCTTTCTCCCTGAAGCGGGTCCTCACCGGGATGGGAGGGGTCCGCACCGTCGCCCTGATCGTGGGGCCCGAGGGCGGATTCTCCCCGGACGAGGTGCGGGAAGCGATGGCGGCGGGGTGCCGGTGCGCGGGGCTGGGGAACCGGATCCTTCGCGTGGAAACGGCGGCTCTCGCGGTTCTCTCGATGGTGATGTACCATTTCGAAAAGGAGTCAACATAGCGGATGGACTCGCCGACGGAATACATCCACTTTGCCGGGTTCTGGTCGCGCGCCGCGGCCCGGATCATCGATCTGGTCCTCATCATCGCCGCCTTCAACCTGATCTACCTTGCGGACCGGCTCGGCGCCGACGCGGGGTTCTGGACGGGGATGGGCCTGGGAGCGGGCGAAGCGGCCGGGGCGGGATTCTCCATGGCCAACGTCCTTCGGGGCCTGTTCTTCATCACTTTCCCCGTTTTCTACTACGTCTACCTCCACGGGACGTACGGGCAGACGTTCGGGAAGATGGCGCTGAAGATCAAGGTGGTGAACGAGGACGGGACGCCCCTTGACTACCCGAAGGCGTTCCTGCGATGGCTGGGGTACTTCCTGTGCGACTTGACGTTCTACATCGGGTACCTGTGGGCCGCCTTCGATCCCCGCAAGCAGGGGCTGCACGACAAGGTTTGCAAGACCCTCGTCATCCGCACCGACATGCCGTTCACGGTTCCCGCGGCGGCGAAGCCGGAAACCCCCACGGAGGCGGCCCCCGGCGAACCCGCATCGCTTGACACTCCCACGAAGCCGCCGCTATAATTCACATTTCCGCCAGGTGGCCCTTTAGCTCAGATGGTAGAGCAGAGGACTGAAAATCCTCGTGTCCCCAGTTCAATTCTGGGAGGGGCCACCATGAAAAACCGGGGAGCCCGCCCTCGCGGCGGGCTCTTTTTTTTCGGTCGGGCGGGGGACCGGAACGATCAGTTCGCCTTCGCGGGTCGCTCTATCGTCGACCTGGGAACGGGATCGCCGACGAAAACCACCTTGTCGAAATATTCGTCCGCCAGCGACCGATCCAACTGCTTCAGCTTGTTGTAGGCCGCCATCGCTTCTTCCCTTCGCCCCAGCTTCGACTGCGCCGTTCCCAGGTGATACCACGCCTTGGCATCTCCCGGTTTGAGACGAATCGCCTCGCGGCATGCATCCACCGCCTTGGAGTACTCGCCGAGCTTGTTGTAGGCGGACCCCAGGTTGGTCCACACGAAGGGGATGTCCGGCCTGAGACGGGCCGCTTCCCGGTAAGCGTTCACCGCGCTGGTGTTCTGGCCCAGTTTCCCGTACGCGTTCCCGATGTTGTACCACGTGGAGGGATCTTCCGGCTTCTGGCGGATCGCTTCCCGGTAGGCATTGATCGCGTTGGCGTACTCGCCGAGATTGATGAAGGCGACCCCGAGGTTGTACCACGCGGAGGTATGGCCCGACCGGAAACGGATCGCCGCGCGATAGGCGTCCACCGCCTTCTTGTATTGTCCCAGGTCGTCCAGGGACACCCCCAGGTTGAACCAAGCGGAGGCATCCTCCGGCTTGATCCGGACCCCTTCCCGGTACGCATTCACCGCGTTCTCGTGCTGGCCGAGGGTGGAGTACGCAAGCCCCAACGTGGTCCATGCGGGAGCATCATCCGGCTTGAAACGGATCGCCTCCCGGTAAGCGCTCACCGCATCCGCGTGCTGTCCCAGGTTGCCGTAGGCGACCCCCAGGTTGTACCAGGCGGAAGCCTCGTCCGGCTTGAGACGAAGCGACCGTTGATAGGCCTCCACGGCCTTGACGTGCTGGCCGAGCTTGGCATAGGTGATCCCCAGGCCGTACCATGCCTTCTCGTCGGCCGGTTTGATTCGCACCGCTTCCCGGAACGCGTCCGACGCCTCGGCGTATCGGCCGAGTTTGTTGTGCAAGGATCCGATGCTGTTCCACACAAAGGGATCGTTCGGATTGAGGCCTTTCGCCTCCGTAAAAGCATCCATTGCCGCGGGATACAGTTTCAGATTGCTGTAGGCGACTCCGAGGTTGTACCACGCGGAGGAATACCCGGGGTTGAGGCGGATCGCCTCCCGGTACGCGTTCACGGCATTGGAGAACTGGCTGAGATCGTCGTAGCCGACCCCCAGGTTGTACCACGCCCTGGCGTCATCCGGCTGGAGCCGGACCGATTCCCGGAACGCATCGACCGCGTTGGGGAACTGGCCGAGTTTGTAATGAGCGACCCCAAGGATGTACCACGCCTGGGGGTTGGTGATCTCCGCGGCGATCCATTTCCGGGTGTAGTCCAGGAGCGCCTGGAAATTGCGTTTCTGCTCCAGTTCCTTCGCCCCGGCGGACCATTGGATCGCACCCGCGTGGGAGGAAGCGACCGGCCCCGCCGCGAACCCCGTCAACACGAGGATCGCCAGAAGAAGGACGACCGCCGGAACGTTCCGTCGCCTCTTCGGGCCGAGCGAAGCGGTTCGCAGATGGAATGAATCCGCCGCCATCCAGGACCTCCGTCCCCGTCTCACGTTGTTACAACGGGTAATACTTATCGCCAAACCGCGATAAAAACTTCACCGAACCAAGGTTCAAATTGCCGTCCCCCGGTGACACGGGAGGGTCGTCAATATATCACGCCCTGAAGCGCCGGGCCACCCATCCGGCGACGCATCCGGCGACGCAATGCGCCGGCGACGGAATTTTTCGTGGTTTTCCGAAGCGATCCGATCGCTTGTCGGCTTCCGCCGTTCCCGGAGCCCCCCGAATGGAGGCGCGCCGCAAGGGATGGAGGTCAGAAAAAGTTGGTGGGAACCTTCACCGTGAACTGGACATCCGGGGCGGTGGGCGTCGCGCCGATCCCGAGGGCCATGTTCATCGTCGTTCGAGGTCCGAGCCGGTAGTTGGCGCCGAACAGCATGGCCCCCACCTGGGTCGTCTTGGAATTCCCCAACCGGCTCCCGTCCAGGGTGTTCTTACCGACCACGGTGTGGTCGTAGCCGAGGCTGAAGGAGAGATTCTCATTCAACCCGATCCCCATCCCGAAGTTGATGCCGATGGCGTCGCCGGGGTCCACGGTGCCGACGCCGCCGATGTCGCGCTTGATGTTCCACTGGTAGCTGAGAGAGCCGAAGATCACGGCCGGGTCGGCGGGGAAGATCATCGTGATGCCCGGCTGGACGGTGTAGAACCCGGAACCGACCGGCAATTCGGTGGGGATCCCCTCCCCCGAGGGGCCGCTCACGTTGTCGGCGTAGGTGACCTCGAACGGGTCCTTTCCGGTGCGGAGCTTGCCGCGGAGGCTGGCGATGTAGATGGCTCCCGGACCGGCCGGCTGATTGACCTGGTATCGTATGGTGGCCTCCTCGTCGCCGAAGCCGTGGCCGTAGTTGCTGAACACCGACGGCGGCGTCGGGGTCGAAATGGGCGCGCTTGCCGCCGAGTTGTTCCGGTAAACGTACGGGACCTTGAATTCGAGCTCGAGCCGGTTCGTGATCCCGACGCGGGCGGCGATCGCGGCGATGAACGTGTCGTCATCCACGTCCCGGGCATCGATGAGTCCGACCACCACGGCAGGGACGATCACATACCCGGTCAACGCGATCCGGTTGGTCGACGAATGCGCATATTGGAAGGAAGGCTCGAACGTCACGCTGTACTTGGGAGTCAGCACCCCTCTTTGCTCGAAGATCGTGCTCACTTCATCGAGCGGCTGCGGGCGGCGCTCCCGCTGGGGGGCGGCCTCGGCGGACACGGGGGGAGCCTTTTCCTTGCCTTGAATCCCGCCGGCGGAGGTCGCCGGGGTCTGGGCGTACGACGGTACTCCGGTAATGAGAAGCAGTGCGGCCACCATGAAAGAAAGGAAAAGCGCGAACCGTAAAGAGGTGGTGCCCCCCGTAGCCCCTCGAAACATCCTCGCCCCCTCCCGAACCGGATTGACCACTGACGGGAACCTGCCCGTACCTGGCAATTCTCTCCGGAACCCGGTCATTTGTGAAGGATTATTTGCACCCTGCGGGATTACCGCGCCGGCCTCGCCAGGAAATTGCTCACCGCGCCCAGTTCGGTGATCCCCATGGCGGTCCCGATCGGCGCTTTCGTCCTGACCTGCCAATCGGCCTTCAGGTTGAAGTAATTCATCGCCACGTTCTTCCGGTTGCGGATCAGGAACAGGATGCCGTTCCACATGGCCTCGAAATGGGGGCGAGCCATGACGGTGGTCCCCACCGCCGGATCCGACACCAGGACCTCTTTTTCCGTCAACCCCTTGACCACCACGAAATGTTTGTAGCCTTTCAGGTCCAGAACGGTGATGGCCGGAACGCCGAGCTCGGCCAGCTTGTCGAGGGAGATCCGGAACCCGTCCGCCTGGTACCCCTCCGACTCGAGGTACCCCTTCATGTCGAGAAGGGAGAACCCGTCTCTCCGGATCTTCTCCTTGTTTCCCTTCTCGTACATCTTCTGGAACACGGCCCCTTCGCTCACGGCATCCTCGTAACCGGAGGAGAGGAGGGTGGCCAGCGCCGCCGACCCGCAGCTGTAATCGTACCGCTGACGCATCGTGCTGCGGAATTGCGACTCTTTCTTGCTCGTGACGTTTACCGTAATACCGCCGCCCCCCACGCCGGGGATCGCCATGGGGGCCGCCTGCACCCGCACCTCGGCCGCGAAAAACATGACCACGGCGCAAGCCAGGATCGGTCGGAAGTTCATCGCCCGCTCCACGCCTCTCTCACTTCCCGATCCCGGGAACCGAGATCGGATGTTTGCGGGAGTTTCGCATCGTATCTTCCTCTTGAACGAAAACCGCGGTTGGCGACCCCCCCCTCGAAGGGGAAGCCGGGTGACGGGGGCGGACCCCCGTCACCCGGCGGAAGAACAAAGGAACCGGTTACTCCAACGGCGAAACGGCCGACACTCCGCCGCCGACGACGGCGTTGATGCTGATGGGCGACTGCTGCAGGGAGTTCACGCCCGAGTTGACGTTGAACGTGGCGATCCCGTTGAAGCTGCCCGTCGAGAAATCGTTCGCGCCTGTGGTGAAGGTCGTGGTCGCCGATGCGGCCGCGCCCTGGGCAAACCCGCCGGTGGCCGATCCGCCGGTGGCCGACCCGCTGGTGGCCGATCCGCCGGTGGCGTCGGACGTTGCACGGGACTCGGAGCCGGAATTGGCGTCCGCCGTGGCGCCGTCGCCCGACGCTCCCGCGAACGCGGCCGAGCCCGACTTCGACTTCGCGCCGGACAGGGTCGCGCCGGACTTCGCCTCGCCGGACTCCGTCTCGCCGGACTCCGTCTCGCCGGACTTCGTGACCGAAACCGCCTCGGGCCCGCCGACGATGAGGACGTTATGCTCCACTTTGCCTTCCAGCTCGTTCTTCTGGAGCGCAAGGCCGATGTTGCTGATGGAGATCGTCGTGCTCTTGTCCAGGGTGATGTCCCCGGCCGTGTTGATCGCGGCGAGGCTCCCCTCTTCCGCGTCGGCCTCGACATACGTGTGGCTGGACTGATCCCGGGAATCCGCGAACGCATCGCCGGTCATCGTCGCCGCGTTCCCCTTCCCTTCGGCCTCGACTTCCTGCTTGTTGTAATTATCCGCGTTGGTCTTGGAGGCGTTGCTGCTGGTGCTGGTGTTGACGACTTCCCCCTTGGCGTGGAACTCCGAGGCAACGTTGGCGCTGCCGCTGCCGACGTTCGACGCGCTGCCAAAGGCCGCCTTGCTCACCCCGAAGGTGTTGGTGGAAGAATCCTTCGAATTGTCCGTGTTGTAGGAATCCTCGACTTCGGTCTCGGTCGAGGAGGCATTGAGAGTGAACGACTTGGAGCTGGTGTAGCTGTTGTTGCTTCCGAGCTGATTCTCGTTCAGGTTATTGCTCACGGCGACGGCCTCGCCGCCGTCGTTCGCCGCCGCGCCGCCCGCCTGGACGATGTCGTTGTAGTTCACGGTGTCGGCCACCGCGGCCGAACCCACCCCGAACAGGAAAACAAATGACGTCAACACAGCTAACTTCTTCATGATTTCCTCCCTCTGTCGGTTGAATTGCCCGTTTTTCCCCATGGAATTCACGATGTTTCCTTTAAAAGCCATTCCCTATCGGATGGACCGGAACAGTTGCTGGTTCAAGATCGCCGAAAGGTTGTTCTCGCGGTACGCCCCGAGAATGTTCAACCCCACGCTGATCTTCGTGATGTTCGCGATCCGCTGCTGGTCCAGGCTGTTCTGCAGGATGATCCCCCGGAAATTGTCGGGGGAGATCGCGGAGAAATTCGTTCCGCTGTTCGGGCCGCCCGGGTTCCCGATCTGGATCAGCGTCCCGGGGAAGGGGACCCGCGAGAAGCCGCCGGCGCCCCCTCCTGGCGACAGGAGGTTCAGGGAGCTGGTCGCTTCCAGGACCCCGTTCACGTACACCGCCTTTTCGATCCCGAACGAAAACATCATGTCGGTACCGGCCTTGTATCCGCCCCGCGTGGAATCGAGTTCCTCCACCGGAACGACCTCCGCGCCCTCGAACCCGTCGACGCCGGAGCCCGCCTCCACCCGCACCGCGGCAGCGAGAAACACGACGACGACCAGGAACAGGATCCGTCGCATGTTCATCACCGGCTCCATGACGTCCCTCACTTTACGATCACGTCCACGACCGTGGCGTTCTGGATGAGGACCTGGTTGCCCGAGTTCTGGATCACCGTGGCGATCCCGTTCATGTTGGTAAAGGCGCCCCCTCCGATCGAATTGTTCCCGGTCGTAAAGGAGGAATCCGTCGCTTCGATCGAGTTCAGACCCAAAAAGCCCTGCTGGTCCGTATTGCTGAAAATGGCGTTTACATCCTTGATGTCGATGTTCACGCCCTTGCGCCCGTTCAGCCCCTCAAGGTCCTGGCTCGACAGCGCGTCGCCGGTCACGAGCGCCTCCGAGCCGTTCTCGAGGCCCACGAGGAGGGCGGGAACCGGTTCCGCGAAGGCCCCCTGGGCCATCGTGAACCCCCCGAGAAGAACCAGTACCGTGATCAGAACCTTCGTTGTCGCTCGCATTGTTTCTCCCTCTTCACAGCGTGCCGCGGTTAGCCAACCTCCCCTCGAAGGGGAAGCCGGGCGGCGGGGGCGAACCCCCGCCACCCGGCCGAAAACGGAACCAGGTTACTTGGTCACGCTGCCGCCGACGACGGCATTGATGCTGATCGGCGACTGCTGCAGGGAGCTCACGCCCGAATTGACGTTGAACGAGCCGAGCCCGTTGAAGCTGCCCGTGGTGAAGGAGTTCGCCCCGGTGGTGAAGGACGTGCTCGCCGTTGCGGTCGCGCCGGTCGCGTTCCCGCCCTGGGCGTTCCCGCCCTGGGCATTGCCGCTCTGGGCATCGCCGCCCTCGGCGGACGAATCCGCCGAAGAGCCGGAGTTGGAGTTCGCCGAGGCGCTGGTAGGCGCCGATTCATCTTTCTCGTCACTAAAAATCGAGGGGAAACCGTTCGACTCCTTGGAGCCGCTCGACGCCCCCGCAACCGCGGCCGAGCCCGACTTCGACTTCGCGCCGGACAGGGTCGCGCCGGACTTCGCCTCGCCGGACTCCGTCTCGCCGGACTCCGTCTCGCCGGACACCGTGATCGACTTCGCCTCGGGCCCGCCGACGATGAGGACGTTCTTCTCCACCTCGCCCTTCAGCTCGTTCTTCTGGAGCGCAAGGCCGATGTCGCTGATGGTGATCGTGGTGCTCTTGTCATAGAGGATGCTCCCGCCCGTGTTGATCGCGGCGAGGCTCCCCTCTTCCGCCTCTGCCTCGACCTTGGTGTGGGTGGACTGATCCCGGGAATCCGCGGTCGCGTTCCCGGTCATCGTCGCCGCATTCCCCTTCCCTTCGGCCTCGACTTCCTGCTTGTTGTAATTGTCGGCGTTGCTCTTGGAGTTATTGCTGCTGGTGCTGGTGCTGACGACTTCGCCGGGAACGTGGTATTCCGCATCGACGTTGGCGCTGCCGCTGCCGACGTTCGCCGCGCTGCCGAAGGCCGCCTTGCTCACCCCGAAGGTGTTGGTGGACTCATCGACGGAATTGTTGGTGTTGTAGGAATCCTCGGTTTCGTTCTCGGTCTTGGTGAAGGTTGCGGAAGCGGTGTGGGTGCTGGAAGCGGAATTCCCGCTGAACAGGCTATTCCCGTTCAGGTTGTCCTTCACGACGACGGCGGTGCCGCCGTCGTTCGCCGCGGCGTCCCCCGCCTGGACGATGTCGTTCCCGTTCACTTCGTTCACCGGAACGGGAACGGGTGCCGGGTCTTCCGCCATCGCGAACGTTCCGATCCCGAACAGAAACACCAGCGATGTCAGAACAGCCAGTTTCCTCATTGTGCCTTTCCTCCCTTTGGTGGCGATTGCTCGTTGAACAACCCATGTTTCACGCCGACTTGCGGTCACCGTCCCTTTTCATCGCGATCCCCGGAGTGCGCCCTCCTTTCAAAAAATTGTTCGCGTCAACAACCTCAAATCCCATCGTTTGAGCGCGACGGAAATAACCCCAATTGCCCCCAAATCACAGCAATACATGTGCCATACATATAACATACTGATAAATAACAATATAATCGGATTTACCGAGTTGAAAAGTCGTCCCTTGGGCGAAAATATTTAGAAACATGTTCACATGTGGAGAATATTTTTCCCACTTTATGCCGCTACCTCGATGGAAACATGGTTTGAACCGGAAAACGGGCAGAGGAAACAAGGGGCCGGGAGAAGAAAATTCGTCCGGGCGGCGGATGAGGCGGGGCGGGAACATTCTTCCCCCTTTCGGTATCTCAAGAGGAAGGACCCGTACCGGAGAACCGCCTCTCCGATCCCCCCGGCCCGGATTCGAATGGATGTGGGAATTTTTTCGTCTCTTCTACCGAAGAGAATCGTGCGGGCACGACATCTTAAGGCCGGCGGAGGTGCTCGACATGCTGAAGAAACGGGTCGTGAAAGGGGTGGTTGCCTTCTTCCTGTACCTGTCGATCTACACCTACATGTGCGTCGGGGGAATCGGCATGGCGCTCGAAATCGCCGCGCCGTCGGTGATCGCCTCGATGCCGGCATGGCACTCCGCGGCCGTCGGCGCGGTTTCGGTCGCCTGCATCAACGGCGTGTACATCTTCGGGAACAAGCTTGACCGGATCCACGCGACGGAAGACCGGAAGCGGGAGGCGCGCGCCGAACTCCTCGCCGCCTGGAGGAGGTAGGGTCAGCGGTACTTCTTTCTCCGGAACAGGTCGGTCTTCACCGAAACGACCCGGTCGAGGAAGAGGACCCCGTCCAGGTGGTCCATCTCGTGCTGGATCGCGACCGCCTCGAACCCGATCGACTCGATGATCCGGCGCTCTCCGTCGCGCCCGAGGGCGTCGACCAGCACCCACTGGGCCCGCTGAACGTTGGCGGTGTAGTCGGGGATGCTCATGCACCCCTCCCGGACGATCTGCTTCCCCCCCATCGCCAGGATCTCCGGATTCAACAGGATCAGCAGCCCGTGGTTCTGCTCCTGGCTCCCGCGCCGGTGCGCGGAAACGTCGACGATGACGATGCGAAGCGGCATCCCGACCTGGGGGGCCGCGATTCCCACGCCCCCCGGGGAACTTCGCATCGTCTCCAGCAGGTCGTCGACGAACGCGGACACCTCCGCCGTCACACCTTCGACGGGGGCGGACTTCGCCTTCAGGACGGGATCGGGAAAGATGCGGATGGGGAGAACGGCCATCGAAGGGGTCGCCTACAGCTCCAGCGATTCGATCGGGCGCACGGAGATGGAGACGGAGAGCTCCTTCCGGATCTTGTCGAACTCGCGTTCGAGTTCCTTCATGTCGACCCCCTCGGGGATGTCGACCTCGAGGACCATCATGTAGACCGGGCGGTCCTTCGCGCCCACCACCTGGGTTTTCAGGTCGGTCACGTTCACCTGGAGCCGGGCAAGTTCCCGCGCCACCGAGTAGACGATCCCCGGGCGGTCTGCGCCGTACACCGAGATGATGTGCGGCTTTCCCTCGAAGCCCTTCTCCCGCGAGACGTCCTCGTCTTTCAGAGTATGCAGGGAGATCGTGAGGCCCATGTTCTTCCGGACCGGCTCGAAGGACGGATCGATCTCGGTCGCCGCCGAGAATCTCGGGTGAGCGATCACGAGGATCATCGCGAACTGCCCCGACAGGATCGTGCAGGTGGAATCCTCGATGTTGCAGCCGAGTTCGAAGAGCACCCGGCTTACCTCCGCGACGATCCCCGGCCGGTCCCTGCCCACAACGCTCAGCGCGAAATGTCCCACCCCCGCGGCCCCCCTTCCGTCGTAAGGATGAAGCAAGAACGATCATACCACGCCTTCGCGGGTTCCCCGCGAGGCACGATCCGGCTCCCGCTCACCGGGACAGGATCGAGAAAAAGAGCCCCGCCGACCGGATCCGGATCCTCTTTCCGCGGACATCGATCAGGGCGTCGTCCTGCAATTTCTTGAGCGTGCGGGAGAATGTCTCCGGAACGGTCCCCAGCCGGGAGGCGAGCACGTGCTTGCTGACCGGCAACTCGAGCTCCGCCCCGTCCTTCGGCGGGATGCCGCGGGCCTTCAGTTCCTCCGAAAGGTAGAAGACCAGGCGCGTTTCCACGTCCTTCAGGGAGAGGCTTTCCACGAGGTCGGTCATCCGCTTGAGCCAGCGGGAGAGGGACGCCAGCATACGGATGGCCAATTTCGGATACCGTTCCAGCAGTTCGAGAAACGGGCGCTTCGGCAGAAACAGCAATTCCGTGTCGACGAGCGTCTCGGCGTGTGCCGGGTAGACACCCCCCTCGAAGATGACCGCCTCCGCGAATGTCTGGCCCGCTTCGAGGACGTGAAGAACCTGTTCCTTCCCCTCCCCGGAGAGCTTGAACACTTTCACCTTTCCGGAGGCCACGAGGAAGAATCCTTCGGCGCGATCCCCTTCCCGGAAAATCGCCTCCTTCTTCGAGAAGCGCCTGGGAACCGCGAGATCGGCCACCCGCCGAAGGTCGTCGTCCGGCAAGGTTGCGAACAGGGGCGTCTTCCGGAGGAGATCCGTCGTCTTGAGGGCCATGGTACCATTCTGATGGATCGGCGGCCGGCGTCAAGGCGGGATTTGCGTGCCGGGCTCCGATCCCTTGGGAGGAGGCGGCGATGGCGAAGGTCGGTTTCATCGGGCTGGGGATCATGGGCGAGCCGATGTGCAGGAACGTCCTTGCGAAGGGCCATGACGTCACGGTGTACAATCGGACCCCGGCGAAGATGGAACCGCTGGTGGCCTCGGGTGCGAAGGCCGCGGGGTCGCTTGCCGATCTCGTCCGCCGCTCCGAGGTGACGATCACGATGGTCTCCGACCCCGTGGCCGTGCGGGACGTCGTCACGGCGAAGGGAGGAATCCTTTCCGCCCTGTCGCCGGGGAAGACGTACGTCGACATGACCACGGTATCGCCGGAAACGTCACGCGAGATCGAGCGCCTCGTCCGCGGAACGGGCGCCGACTACCTCGAGGCGCCGGTGCTGGGGAGCAGGAAACCCGCCATGGAGGGAACGCTGGTGATCCTCACCGGCGGGGACGCCGGGGTCTCGAGGCGGATGGAGCCGCTGCTCCTGGCGATGGGAAGCCGGGTCATCCCCATGGGCGGCACGGGGATGGCGGCCCACATGAAGCTCATCATCAACCAGATCATGGGGACGATCCTTTGCGTCTTCGCGGAAGGCGCGCTCGCCGGAATGGAGGCGGGTTTGACCGCGGAGAAGATTCTCGATGTGGTCGGGAATTCGGTGGTCGCATGCCCCGCGATCCGGCTCAAGGGACCGGACATGCTCGGGGAGCGGGTCTTCACGCCGAACTTCCCCCTGAAGCACGCACACAAGGACATGCGCCTCGCCGTGGATACGGGGAAGAAGGCGGGAATCCCCACGACGGTGACCGACGCCGCCTGCGGCCTCTTCGCGATCGCGAGGGACAAGGGATTCGGAGACCGGGACGTATCGGCCGTCGTGCGCGCCCTGACCGACCGGTAACGCCGCGCGCCCGGTGGATGCGGGGCGCCTACGGAGGCGTCTGCCGTGCGGGACGGTTGTCCCGGTACCTGCCCAGCGTTTCGAGCATCGCCGCGTCGAAGCGGCACCCCAACTCCTCCGCCGAAACGCATGCTGCGGCCGCCTCCCGATACGACCCGCGGGAGAAGTACGCGCGCGCGAGCCCCGACCGCGCTCTCGGGTTCCCGGGATCGATCTCCACCGCCGTCCGGTACTCCCGGATCCCCTCGTCGAGCCGCCCGCAGCCGCAGTAGGCGGCGGCGAGATTCCCCCGCGTGGCGGCGTTCCGCGGGTCGAGTTCCACGGCCCGACGGGCCTCTTCGATCGCTTCGTCGTATCGCCCTTGCCTGGCCAGGAGGACGCCCAGGTTGTCCCGGGCGGCCGCCAACTCCGGATCGAGATCCAGCGCGCGACGGTACTTCCCGGCCGCCTCGTCGAGTCGCCCGAGCTTCTGCAGGGAGACCCCGGCGTTATAGTGGACGTCCGGCAACCCCGGGTAGAGGCGCCCCGCCTCGTCATACAACCGGAGCGCTTCCTCCTCGCGCCCCTTCCGGGAGTACCCGGCCCCCAGGGTTTTCAGGAACACCCCGAGCATCTCCGGGGGAGCGAGAGAGAACAGGTACGGCCTGCCACTCCGGATCCGGAACTCCCGGCGGTACCGGTCGTCATCCCAGGGGGCGCCGCCCTCCCCGAACTCCACGTTCCTGTGCGCTCCTCCGTCCTCGTACCGGACGAAACAGTGGGACGGGACATACACCCCCCGAAAGGGAAGCCCGAGCCGATCCGCGAGGGCGAGGTAGAGGATCGTCAGCCCGAGGCAGTTTCCTTTCTTCCGGGCGAGGACGGATTCGAGGAGATAGTTCCCCGGGTTGGACGCCGACTTGTCGTAGGAGAATCCTTCTTCGATCAGCAGGATGCGTCGGAAGGCGCCTACCACTTCCCCTCCGTCGGCGGCGCCGCTCACCTCGGGGCGCAACCGGTCCGCAAGCCGCGCGATCTCTTTCTCCGGCAACGTCGGGTCGACCGGAAGACCGAGCAGGTCACGGCTTCCCTTGGCGGAATGGCGAAGGATCGTGGAAAGGAAGAGAGACTCTCTCGCCGAAGCGAACGAAGGGACGGGATGGCTTGCCGCGTCGGCCTGCACCCCGCCGACGCATGACGCCAAGAGAACCCCAAGGAATGCGGCGATGGGTTTGTGCACCGATCCTTTCCTCCCCCCCGGGGGCGCCCCCCCGGATCGTGCAATGGCTATATTGTACCTTCTCCGATACTTTCCGCGGTGGCCTGCGTGGGATGCCCGACCCGGTGCGCCCTGCCGGGCGCACATGGAAACGGCGCCGGGAGTCTTCGCATCCCGACGCCGTCGCTGACCGAACGGGGACTCCGTCCGTCACGAGGTTATGGGGTGTCGATCGCCTCCCGGAACAACTGTCCGCCGATCTCCACCGTCTTCCGGTCGCTGCCCGCGTCCGAGCTCGGGTCGGACGAACTCCCGAACCGGGACGGGACCGCGCCGGTCTCCATCGGCCCACGGCTCTCCCCTTCCTCCGGTTGCCCGACGGATCTCTCCGGCTCCGCGGAGAACGAGCTATCCCATGGTCCGTACGAATCCATCCCCTGCTCGTTCGCGATCGCCACGCCCGCAAAGGTTCCCATCAGCACACCGAATGCCAATGAAAACAGAAACTTCCTGCCTGTCATCGCTATGCCCTCCCCACGGTATGTCGGTTGATTGACTGTTTCCGATACCGATTACAGGTAGGTAAGATTGTCGACGGAAGTAGAGGGTTCCGTCGTATCGAATGTTTTCCGGGCTCCCCTTTCAGGGTTTCCGGACGTAGTCGAAGGAGGCTTCGCCTTTCTTCCCGCCACCTTCCGCGGTCACCCGGAACCGGTACGTACCGGGTTTCGGCAGACGCACGTCCGAGCCGATATGCCCGCCCATCACGACAAGGGGAACCTTCGAGGAGGACGCCTTGTCCGGGCCGGCGATCTCCACCTGGCCCGCGACATCCGCCGCCGGCTTTTTCGACTTCGGATCCGTGAGGACCACCATCAGGTGGTGCTTCGCGGAGAGCTTCGCGATCGCCTTTGCGGACACGCCCGATTTCTCCAACTGCGCTTTCATGTCGATGAGTCGCGCCTCGGCATTCCACGGCCCGATCGACCCGAGGAACAACCGCTCCCCCATGGACTCCATCGGAGCCTTCCCGTGCTGGTGCTCCGCCCCCCCCTTCTGGTGCTCCGCCGCCCCGACCGTCCCCCCCGAGGCGAGAACGAAGAGCCCCGCCAGAAAGATCGCCTGTCCCCGCGTCCGACGTTTCATGTCGCCAGCCTCCCGTCCGTGGTATTCGCCTGCTTCGCGATCGCGTCGATGCAGGAGGCCACCCCCTGCGTCGATCGCCGTCCGTTGGATGCCGATCACCAGCTTCACGTTCAGGGACGCCCTCATCCCACCATCGCCTCCCTGGCCGCCCGGCGTCCCCTGTCCGTCAAGAGGAGTCGCCTGTCCCTGCTCTCTACAAGGCCCTGCCTCCCGGCCGCGGCGACGACGCGTTCGGCGAACCGATGATCCCATTTCAGATGTTCGTGAAGGGTCGGAATGCGGTTCTCACGGACCTCCGCCGGAAGGCCCTCGTGGTTATACAAGTGGACAAGGAGCATCGTCTGGGCGAATTTCCAGCGCTGCCGGACCCGCCTCACGGTGATGGCGATCAAGCCCCGGCCCGGAGCGGCAAGGTACGCCGCCCCGAAGAGAAGGCCCGCCATGGACGCCATGGAACCGGCGATGGAGGCATCGAGGACATGGGCGATCCAATAGCCGGATATCGCGCTCACCGCCCCCAGGAGCGCGCTCACCGCGAGCATCAGCGACAACCGGTCGACCAGAAGGTACGCCGTCGTGGGGGGAGCGATCATGAGCGCCACCACGAGGATCGATCCCACGGCGTCGAAGGCGCCGACCGCCGTCACGGAGACAAGCGCCATCAGGGCGTAATGCAGGAAGCCGGGGAGAAAACCGAGGACCCCGGCCAGGCTGGCATCGAAGGTGGCGAGCTTCAGCTCCTTGTAGAACACCGCGATGAACAGGATGTTCAGGAGCATGATGCCCGCCATCAGGTAGAACGCCCTCGGCCCGATGTCGTACCCCATCACCGCGAGCCGGTTGAAGGGTGCGAAGGCCAACTCCCCCAGCAGGACGGAGTCGGTGTCCAGGTGCACGCTTCCCGCGTACCTGGACACCAGGATGACCCCGACGCTGAAGAGCGCCGGAAAGGTCAGGCCGATCGCGGCATCCTCCCGGACGAGTCCCGTACGGTTCAGGAGCTCGACGAGGCTCACGGTCAGCACCCCCGTGAGGGCCGCGGCGACGACGAGGAAGGGGGACGAGAGATCCCGCACCACGAAGAACGCCACGACGATGCCGAACAGGATCGAGTGGCTGATGGCGTCGCTCATCATCGCCATCCGGCGCAGGACCAGGAACGTTCCCGGCAGGGCGCATGAAACCGCGACGACGACGGCGATGAGCTGGATTTCGAACTGGGGCGCGGTCACGGCCCCTCCCCCCGTCTCCCCTCGAGCCGTTTGGCCTCCTCCAGGCCGCGAGGGGTGAGGGACCACGTGCCGTCGGCCGTCTTTCGAACGAAACCCCTCTCCCGCAGCACTTCCAGGCTCCGGTCCACTCCCCCGTGCCCGATGCTCATGGTGCGCAGGACGGAGATCGGATGGCCGTGCCCGGGGTCGTCGTGCCGCGCGGCCAGGACGTGCAGGTCGGCAAGCACCGCCTCCACCTGGAGCATGTTCCGATTGACCCGCTCCCGGGCCCATTTCCAGATGACGCCGCGGTTCGGGGCAACAAGCAACGAGACGAGCACGATCACCGTAAGACAGAGGACGATCGTCGGCCCCGTAGGGAGGCGCTCCATGACGCTGCTGGTCAAGGCGCCTGCGCCCCCCGCCAGGGCCCCGAAAAATGCCGAGATCGCGACCATGGCCCCCAGGCGATCGGTCCACTGCCGGGCCGCGGCCGCCGGGGCGACGACCATCGCGCTCATCAACACGACGCCCACGGTCTGGAGTCCGATGACGATCGACGTCACGAGGAGGGTAATCAGCAATACGTCGAGCCATCGGATCGGGAAACCGAGGCTCCGGGCGAAGTCCGGATCGAAGCAGAGCAGCTTGAACTCCTTCCATACGGCCAGGACGATGAGCAAGACACCCGCGCCGAGGAGTCCGATGGTGGCCACATCCCTGGCGAGAAGCGTCGCGGCCTGTCCGAACAGGAACCTGTCGAGCCCCGCCTGGGACGCGACGGGCATCCGCTGGATGTACGTCAAAAGGACCAGGCCGATGCCGAAGAAGACGGAGAGGACCAGCCCGAGCGCGCTGTCGTACTTGACCCGGGTGTTTTTCACGATGTTCATGACGAAGAGCGTCCCGACCCAGCCGGCCGCCGCCGCGCCAAGAAGCAGGACGAGCGTGGCCTTGCTCCCCGTCAGCAGGAACGCCAGCGCGATGCCCGGGAGCGCGGCGTGCGAAATGGCGTCCCCCAACAGGCTCTGTTTCCGGAGGACGGCGAAAGCGCCGAGCACGCCGTTGACGGCGCCCAGGAACACCGCCCCCATCCCCACGGTCCGCAAGGTGTAGTTCGCGAGCAGGTCTCCCAGGAATTCCATCGGCGCCCCCACCGATCCGTCAGCCGCCGTCTTCCCCGTCGGCGAGCGTATCCCCGGGGGTGTGGTGGGTCAGGTAGGAAACGCGCCCGCCGTAGGTCAGCCGCAGGTTCCGATCGTTGAACACGCGGTCGACGGGACCGCTCGCGACGCAGCGCACGTTGAGCAGGGTGACCCAGTCGAAATATTCGGGAACGGTCTGGAGGTCGTGATGTACGACCACGACGGTCTTCCCGCGGGCCCGCATCTCCTTCAGGAGCGTCACGATCGCCCGCTCTGTCGTCGCGTCCACCCCCTGGAACGGCTCGTCCATGAGGTAGATCCGTGCGTCCTGGACGATGGCCCGGGCCAGAAAGAGACGTTGCTGCTGGCCGCCGGAGAGCTGGCTGATCTGGCGGCCCTTCAATTCGGCGATTCCCACCTTCTCGAGGGCCTCCAGGGCCAACGCCCGTTCGGTCGCCCCGGGCCGCCGGAACCAGCCCAGACCCCCGTACCGGCCCATCATGACAACGTCGAGAACCGTCGTGGGGAAGTCCCAGTCCACGCTGTTGCGCTGCGGTACGTAGCCCACCAGCGGTCGCTGTTCCCGGTACGGTTTCCCGAAGATGGCGACATAGCCGGCGACCGGGCGAACCAGTCCCGTGACCGCCTTGATCAGGCTCGTCTTCCCGGCCCCGTTGGGACCCACGATCGCCATCAGGATGCCGGCGGGCACTTCCATGTCCACGTCCCACAGAACCGGCCTCTCACCGTACGCCACGGTCAGGTCTTCCACCTTGATGGCCGGTGCCATTCCGCTAACGGACGTCATTTCCGCTCCCCTCCGGGAAGGATCCGGTCCCCGCGGGGCGGGGTCCGGCCAGCGCCGAGACGATGGTATCGATGTTATGACGAACCATCCCGATGTATGTTCCTTCCGGTGTTCCGGGATCACCCATCGCGTCCGAGAAGAGGCTGCCCCCGATCTTCACCCGGAATCCCTTCGCTTCCACCGCTTCCTTGAGCGCCTCGATATAGCGGGGCGGCACCGAGGACTCGACGAACACGGCCGGGATTTCGTTCTCGACGATCAACCGGGCAAGCGCCTGGATGTCCGCCGCGCCGGCCTCGGCCACGGTGCTGATCCCCTGAAGACCGCTCACCTGGAACCCGTACGCTCTCCCGAAATAGTTGAAGGCGTCGTGGGCGGTGATGAGCACCCGTTTCCGGGGGGGCACGATCGAAGCCTTCCTCCGGACATGTCGGTCCAGCTGCTCAAGGCGTTCCAGGTACTTCGTTCCATTCGCGCGGTAGAGGCCCCCGTGGGCGGGGTCCATCCCGGTGAGCGCCCTCTCCACCGTCTTCACCGCATCCATCCATAGAGTCACGTCGAACCAGACGTGCGGGTCGTAGGCCCCCTCGAACTCGGGGGGGCGAAGCAACTTCTCCCGGTCGATCCCGTCGGTCACCGCGACCGTCCGGATACGGTTTCGCATCCGTTCGAAGATCTCGGACATCTTCCCTTCCAGATGAAGGCCATTGTAGACAACGACATCCGCCGCCGCCATGCGGATGACGTCCCCTTCGCTGGCCTTGTACAGGTGAGGGTCGACCCCGGGGCCCATCAATCCCTTCACCTCGACCCGCTCCCCTCCCACCTGCTCCACCATTTCCGCGATCATGCCGATCGTGGCGACGACGCGGATCTTCCGACCCGACAGGTCTCCCGGGACGGACGCTTCGGTCCCGTCGTCCCGCCGGATCGTGCAACCCGTGGTGAACACCAGCGCCCCGAGGAGGAACAGGGCGGTCAGCCGCCGCGGGAATCTCCAGGACTCGGGGAACGCGACCGTGGAGTGGACCTCGGAGAGGGACCGGTGTTCAGCCATCGCCGGCTCCCACCGCGGGAAGGGAGAGGGAGAACTCCACTCCGCGATCCTCCGGCAGGTTCCGCACCGTCAACGCGCCTTCGTGCTGGTCGGCGATGCGGGCGCAGATGGAGAGCCCCAACCCCGTCCCCTCGTCCTTCGTCGTGTAGAACGGGTCGAAGATCCGCTCCAGGTCCTCCCCGGGAATCGGCGGCCCCGTATTCGCGATGCGCATCCGTACGTGCTCCTTCCCCCCCTGTACCTCCGCCCCGAGGGAGAAGGTCAGCGTTCCGCCCCCTTCCGGCGTCATCGCCTGCACCCCGTTCAGGGCGACGTTCAGCAGCAACTGGACCAGCAGGTCCGGGTCCCCCATCACGCGCGGGATATCCGCGGTCCCTTCCGTCGCCACGACCGTCTCCACCCCCTCCCTGCGCGCCTGGGTCGACACGAGGGCCACCACGCGATCGACCAGCGATCGCGGGTCGACCGGCCGCCGGTCGGCGGATATCGGCCGCGCGAAGGAGAGGAACCGGTCCGCGGCCTGGCCGAGACGGTCGATCTCCGCGATGTGGAGTTCGAGCATCCGCCGCTCGGGCACGCTTTCCGGGACGGCGTCCCGCAGGATCTCCGCGGTCCCCTTGAGGGCGTGGAGCGGGTTCTTGATCTCGTGCGCGATCCCCGCCGTCATCTCGCCCAGCGCCCCGAGTTTCCCGGCCCGGATCAGTTGGGCTTCCATCCGCCGCTGTTCGTCGAGCGCATCCCCCAGCCGGGTCGCCAGCCGCTCCTGCTTCTCCCGCTCGCGGCGTTCCCGGTCGACCAGCAGACCCGCCACGACCGCGACGATATTATAGAGAAGGATCTCCAGTCCCTTCTCCAGCGCATCCGCGGGGTCCTGCACGAGAAGGCGCGTGAATGCGTGGGGGAGGTACACCAGGGAGGCGAACACGGAAAGGGTGACCCCGCCCCGCACGCCGCCCGCGAACGCGGCGAACAGGATCGGCAGGTAGTAGAGCCTCCGAAGGATGTCGTGCCCCCACGCATGGTGCTCCCCGGTGCGGTAGTGGAGGACGGTGATCATGAGGCAGGGGAGCCACGCGGAGAGCAACATCCTCGGTGAAAAGATCGGCCGAAGATCCTCCCGCAAGCCCTGTACGAAGCTGGGCAGCGTGTTTTCATGCATCGCGGCGGAGCCCGTATTTCCCGATCCGGTAGACGAGGATGTGCCGGGGGATCCGCAGGTACGTCGCCGCTTGCGTGATGTTCCCCCCCTTCATCTGAAGCGCCCGCTCGATCACCCGCTTCTCGAGATCCACGAGGGAGAGACCCCCGGCCGGAAGGGGAGGCCATTCCGCGGCCCCGCTTTCCGCGCCCCCCTCCCCTGCCGCGCGCGGCGCGGATGGAAGATCGTCGAGGGAAACCTCGTCTCCGCGGCACAGGATGACCATCCGCTCGCACGCGTTCCTCAGCTCCCGCACGTTGCCGGGCCACGGCCTCCTCGATAGCTCCTCGACCACGGCGGGGGGAACCGCGATCTCGCGGCCGGCGGCGAATTCGTCGACGAACCGGCGCACCAACGGGGGGATGTCGTCCGGGCGCTCCCGCAACGGCGGGACGGCGAGTTCCACGACGTTCAGCCGGTAGTACAAGTCCTCCCGGAACGCCCCCTCCCGGATGCGGGCGAGCAGGTCGCGGTTCGTCGCCGCAAGGATGCGGACGTCCACCGGCACCGGCGCGTCCGCGCCCACCGCGTCCACCGCCTTTTCCTGGAGCGCGCGCAGCAGCTTCCCCTGCAACGCCGGCGGGATTTCCGCCACCTCGTCGAGGAACAGCGTCCCGCCCGATGCCTGGCGGAACCGCCCGGCGCGGTCGCGCACGGCCCCCGTGAAGGCGCCGCGGGCGTGGCCGAACAACTCCGATTCGAGGAGCTCCGCGGGGATGGCCGCGCAGTTGACCGCAACGAAGGGCCCCTCCGCGCGGGGCGACCGTACGTGGATCCGCCGGGCCAGGACCTCCTTCCCCGTGCCGCTCTCGCCCGTGATGAGGACCGTGGCGGAGGTGGCGGCGACGCGATCGGCCACTTCGAGCAGCCGCCGCATCGCCTGGGAAACGGAGACGACGTCCCGCCCGACCCCGGCCGCCCGGATCCTCAGATTGCGGACCTCGGTGGCCAGCCGGCGCCGCTCGAGCGCCTTCGAAACGGCGAGAAGGAGTTGGTCCCGGTGAAACGGCTTCCCGATGAAGTCGTACGCCCCCTCCTTCATCGCCGCGACGGCGGTCTCCACGTTTCCGAAGGCGGTGATGACGAGGACCGGGACATCGGGCGAACCCGCGCGGACCTTCCGGAGCACCTCCATCCCCGAGATGCCCGGCATCTTCAGGTCGGTGATCACCAGGTCGAAGGGAGACGCGGAGAAGAGGGAGAGGCCCTCGCGGCCGTCGGCGGCGGGGATCGTCTCGTACCCGGCCTTCCGGAGGTTGAACAGCGCCACCTCCCGGCCCGCCGGGTCGTCGTCGATGAACAGGATTCGTCCCGGCATGGCACCTTCCCAGGGCGGGCTTCGCGCCCCGCCCGGACGCACTCATTATCCTGTGCTCGAACCGGGAACACAAGAAAACGGGCCCGTGTCGCACACCGCGTGCACTTTCGATCCCGGAAAGCCTCCGCAGGACGATCGGTCGCTGCGCATGGCTCGCAACGACGTGCATCATTTCTCCTCGGGTGGTTTCATCGTTCGAAAACCACGATAGAGCAGAACGTCATAGACGATTTTCAATCCGCCTGCCAGGTAGAAGGGCGCACTAAGCAAAGAGGGAACGGCGAAAAAGATGCCCGTCAACGAAGGCGAAATCGCCGCGCCCACGGAACGCGCGATACTCGTAACGCCTGAAGCGGCGGAACGTTCGTCGGGCGATACAACCGCCATCGTATACGATTGGCGCGTCGGCACGTCCATCTGCGAGATGCTGAATCGTAACAGCAGAACGGTAACCGCCAACGGAAGCGTCGGCATGAGCGGCACGAGGATCAGCAGTACATTCGACGGGATGTGCGTGAAGACCATCGTGTTGATCAGGCCGATCCTGTCTGCAAGCCGAACCGCCAGTAAAGCCGAGATCCCCGCCAATATATTTGCCCCGAAGAAGATCGAGCCGATGATGCCCGCGTCGACCCCGAATTTGATATGGAACCAATAAGCGATCATGGCCTGCACGATCAGTCCGCCTGCGAAGGCGTCCAGGGCGAATAGCGCGCTGAGCCGGACGACCACGTTTCGCGAGCGATGGAGGCCGAGCACGCGTCGGTTGGGTTTGGTTCGGGAGACCGCGGATACTTCAACGTCCCGCGAGAGCGTAAGGAAAAGGATGACGAGGATAAGCCCGCCCAGCGCATATCCCAGCAGGACGGCGCGATACGCGTCCAGGGCGGACATCCCGCGGGAGCGCAACAATTGGGCCAGCCAGCCGCCCGACAGCGCGCCCATCGCGGTCGCGAAGGATCCGACGAGGTTGTACCATGCAAAAGTCCGCGTGCGTTTTTCGTTCGGCAGGAGTTGCGTCAAGGCGGCCTGTTCAACGGACAGGAACGGACCGATCTCGTTTCCGCTCGGACTGATGACACCGATGATGGCGGCAGCCAGGAGGAGGAGGATGTTGCCGGTGACGATGAAGACAACGCCCGCGCCCAGCATCAGCAACGCGCCGACGATCAGCGTGCGCCTGCGTCCGATACGGTCGGCGGAGGTGGTGAGCCAGAGCGAAATTCCCGCATCGCCCACGAGCGTGAGGGTGAAGAGCAGGCCGATTTGCCGTTCGGGAAGACCGACCTGCGCGAGATAGAGTGCAAGGATGACCGAGAGGAAACCGTAGCAAAAGAGTCGAATGATGCGCGTTGAGAAAAGAGTGACGATGTTGCGATTCGATGAAACCATGTTTTCACCCCTCAAGAGACCGTTCATCCCGCGGGGATCGCATTTCCCTTCCACATCACAAGGCGGATGCCGATCATGCCAGGCGGCCTCCACCAAGACCCGGCGGACATGGGCGTTGCCGGTTTTTTTAACCGCGGCTACTTCTTCAGGCGCTCCCAGAGCGCTTTTCTTCCGATCCGGAGAAGATCGGAGGCGCGGGCCTTGCTCCCGCCGGCCGCCTTCAATGCCTTCTCGATATACGCCGCCTCGAACCGGCGAACCGCATCCTTCAGGGGAAGGATCTCGTCCGGAAGCGGGATCGCGGCGGGGGATGCCCGGACTCCGAGGAACTCCGGCGGCAGGTGTTCCGGCCCGATCGTCCCCTCTCCGCAAAGAATGGACGCCCGTTCCATTACGTTCCACAACTCACGGACGTTTCCGGGGAACGGGTGGTCCATCAGCCGCGCCATGGCCTTCTCCGATACCCGGCGATCGCCCCCCAGCTTTTCGATGAAGTGTTCGACCAGGAGCGGGATGTCCTCGCGTCGCTCCCGCAGGGGGGGGAGCCGGATCTCGAAGACGTTCAGGCGATAGAAGAGGTCCATCCGGAATCGCCCCTCGTCGACCAGCGCCTTCATGTCCTGCCGGTTCGTCGCCGAAATGACGCGGAGATCGACGTGAACGGTTTCGCTCCCGCCGAGCCGCGTGAAGGAACGCTCTTCGAGGACCCGAAGGAGCTTCGCCTGGGCGGAAACGGGGACCTCGGCAACCTCGTCCAGGAAAAGGGTCCCCCCATCGGCCTGCTCGATCTTTCCCGCCCTTCGGCGGTCGGCCCCGGTGAACGCTCCCTTTTCGTACCCGAAGAGCTCCGCCTCGAAAAGGCTTTCCGGGATGGCGGAACAGTTGAGGGCGAGGAAAGGGCCGTCCTTCCGTTTCCCCCTCCGGTGGAGCGCCCGTGCGACCAGTTCCTTGCCGGTACCGCTTTCTCCGAGAATGAGCACCGTGGCGTCCGTCTCCGCCACCATGGAGACGAGATCGAAGATCCCCTGCATCGCCTTGCTCCCGCCGACCAGATCCTCGTATAGGGAACGGTCCTGGATGCGGCGCTTCAGGTCGCGGTTCTCCTCCTCCAGGGAACGGAGCCGGAGAATCTTCCCGAGCAGCAGGAGAAGCGCCTCCACGGGAAAGGGCTTCGTCAGGTAATCCTCGGCCCCGCTCTTCATCGCCGCGACGGCCGATTCGACGCTGCCGTACCCGGTCATCACGACCACCGAAGGCGGGGGGGTATTCCCCCTGGCCGCCCGCAGCACCTCCATGCCGTCCTTGCCCGGAAGCCGGAGATCGGTCACCACCACGTCGAACGCCTCGTCAAGGAGCCGCCGGATCGCTTCGTCCCCATTGTCGGCCCCGGTGACGGCGAATCCGTTCCCCTCCAGGGCGTCCGTCATCGTGAAGCGGAGGCCGGGGTCGTCCTCCACGATCAGGACGCGTTTCCCCTCACCGTTCATGGTCCCCTCCCGGCAAAGATGCGAACGGGAGAGAGATGAGGAATTCCGTCCCCTCGCCCGGGCGGGAGGATACGGAGATCTTCCCGCCGTGCTGTTCGATGATCTTTCGGCAGACCGCGAGCCCCAGGCCGGTCCCCTCCCCGTTCCGCTTCGTGGTGAAGAACGGATCGAAGATCTTCTCCTGGTTCTCCTCCGGGATCCCTTCCCCGGTATCGGAAACGATCAGGGTGAGGAAGTGCCCGTCCATGACGTGACGGAACACCAGCCGTCCTCCAGTGGGCATCGCCACGACGGCGTTCAACACCAGGTTGACGAGAACCTGCTCCATCTTGTGGGCGTCCGCCCGGATCGGAAGGGGGGGCAGGAGATTCTCGACCTCGACCCGGTTCGCAGTGATCTGATACTCCAGGAACGCGAGGGTCCTTGCGACGAGTGCGGACAGGTCGCAACCGGTAATGCTCGTCACATGCACGGTGGAGTAATCGAGCAACTGGGAGACCGCCCGCCGGATCCGCTCGAGGCTTTCCCCGAGCACCTGCAGGTACCGGCCGTGTTTCGCCGGTGGAAAGGTCCCCGCTTCCAGTGCGTGGACGCTGTGCATCGCCCCCGTCAAGGGGCTGTTGATCTCATGCGCGATTCCCGCGGCCAGCGTTCCGACCGTCGCCATCTTCTCGGTCCTCGCGAGCATATCCTGCGTCTTTTCCCTTTCGGCCTTCTCCTGCGCGAGCCGGTCGATCATCGTCCTGTAGCTGTTCTGGAGATCGCCCAGTTCGTCGTGTCGCTCCGGGAGGGGGACGGGTTCGAGCTTCCCCAGCCGCACCGAGTCGAGGGCGTCCACCAGGCGCCGGATCGGCCGAACCATGACCCCCGCGGCCAGGGTGACGAGGAGGATCATCGCGGCGGCGGCGGAGACGGTCAAGGCGAGCGCTTTCCTCTTCAGTTGCCGCAAACGGTCCGCCAGCCCGGCGAGGGAGTAGCCGAACCGGAGGGTGCCGAACCGCTTCGAGGAGACGTTCAACGGCGTGGCCACGTCGATCACCCCTTCAGCGAACGGGTCTCCGATTCGGGAGAGGACGATCCCGTCCGCGGACAGGGCCTTCCGCGACAAGGGGTCGTCGAATCTCCGGTTGAACTGGGTCAGGTCGCTGTGGGAGAGGATCCGGCCCTCGGGGTCGAAGACCATGGCATAGACGATGTGGAGGTCCTTGCTGCCGACCATGCGGGAAATGTACAGGTCGAGGAGCCCCGCCTCGGACACGATGCCCGCTTCCTCGTAGAGAAGGATCTGGGTGAAGGGGAGCTTCATCGAGGTGGCGAGCGTTTTCGCCGTCCGCTCCTCCTTCTCCAGCAGGTGCCGCTTCTCCGATTCCACGAGAAAGTAGTGAAGGACGATCGCGACGAGAACGATCCCGACCGCGCCGGCCGCCATGAATTTCCCGGCGAGGGAGGGGGCGGGAAGCCTCAGTTTGCGAAGAAGGGGTTCGAGGTGTGGCAACGGATTCCGCATCCGGTCGGTATGGAGACGATTTTCCGGTACAGGAAGTCGTACTCTTCGCCTCGCGCCCGCACGAAGCCGTGCCGAAGCTCCGGCCCCCATTGCGCGAGGATCGCCTTCTCTTCGGGGTTGCTTGCATCGATCGACAGCAGCACCTTCACCATCGCCGCCTCCGCATCCTTTGGAAGGGAAGGGCCCGCAGCGATCGGAGCGTTCGGAAGTTCCTCGGACTCGGCGATGATCCGCAGCCCCTGTGCTTCGTATTTCCATGCGACGACGTCTTTCACCGCTCCCCCGTCGTAGATCCCCTTGAGGACGGCCTTGGCGACCTCTTCGTGGTTATGGAGGTTCTTCACGACCTTGAGGTGGTTCGGGGTCACTCCCGAACCGAACAGCATGTAGCTCGGGATCAGGCTCCCCGTGGTCGCCCGGCGAGCGCCGAAGGCGACGCTCTTCCCCCGGAGGTCCTGGATCGTCCGGACGGGGCTGTCCTTGCGGACGATGATGAAACAGCGGTAGGTCGTTCCCCCTTCGGCGTTCCGCGGCTTGACCAGGGCGCGGGCGCCGAAGCGGTGGCGGGCAATGGCGTAGGTCGCCCCTCCGAGGTAGGCTACGTCGGTGGTCCCCTTCCGCAGGTCCTCGATCGTTTCCAGGTACGTTCGGCCCAGGCGCAGCTCGAAACGGTACGGGGTGTTCCGGCTCAGGTAATCCATGAGCGGCTGGTAATACTCGTAGGTGACGTGCGGGTTGAACCGCGGGATGACGCCGAAGCGGACGGTCGTCTTCCCCACCGTCTCTGCAGGGAGAACCGGTGAAGCCGAGGCAAGGAGGAAGACGGCGGCGATGATCCCGATGATCCCCAGGAAGCAGGCCTTCCGGAGGTTGAACAGCGCGACCTCCCGGCCGGCGGGGTCGTCGTCGATGAAGAGGATGCGTCCTGCCAACAGTCTCACCTCGCGGGTGGTTGCGTCTTTCGATCTTATCAGGAAAACGTCGGGGGATCCGCCTTTTGCGGGGGCGTCGGACGCGGAAGGTGTGGTATTTTCCAACGGGAGACGGAGCTTGAGAGAAGGGGTGGAAAGTGCGCTTGCGCCGGTTCAACAAGAAGAAGATCCTGCTGTTCCTGGCCGTCCTGGGGCCCGGGATCATCACGGCGTCCGTCGACAACGACGCGGGCGGGATCGCCACGTACTCGATCGCCGGGGCGCACTTCGGGTACGCGCTGCTGTGGACGCTCATCCCCATCACGGTCGCGCTGATCGTCGTCCAGGAGATGGTCGCGCGGATGGGCGTGGTCACGGGGAAGACGCTCGCGGACCTCATCCGGGAGAAGTTCGGCGTCCGCCCGACCTTCTATCTCCTCGTGGCGCTGGTGCTCGCCAACCTCGGGAACACGGTCGCGGAGTTCGCCGGTTGGGCCTCCGCGTGGGAGATCTTCGGCGTCAGCAAATACCTCTCCGTGCCCGTCGGCGCGGCGGTCGTCTGGTTCCTCGTGGTGAAGGGAACCTACCGCGTGGTGGAGAAGATCTTCCTGGCGGCGTGCCTCATCTTCTTCGCCTACCCCGTCGCAGCGTACCTCGCGAGGCCGGACGGCGCGGCCGTGGCGCACAGCCTGGTCGTTCCGGATATCCGCCTCGACGCGGGGTACGTCACCATGCTGATCGGGCTGTTCGGGGCGACGATCGCCCCGTGGATGCAGTTCTACCTGCAGTCCGCCGTGGTGGAGAAGAACCTGCAGGTGGAGGAGTACCCGCTGACCCGCGCCGACGTGATCTTCGGGTGCTTCGTGACCGACATCGTGGCGCTGTCGATCATCGTGGCGTGCGGCGCCACGCTGTACGTCTCCGGCGTGCGGATCGAGGACGCCAAGGACGCCGCGATGGCGCTGGCCCCCCTCGCCGGGAAGAACGCGTCCTTCCTGTTCGCCTTCGGCCTGGCGAACGCCTCGCTGTTCGCCGCGTCGATCCTGCCGCTGGCCACCGCCTACTGCGTCTGCGAGGGGATGGGGTGGGAGTCGGGGGTCGACAAGGACTTCCGGACCGCCCCCCAGTTCTTCTGGCTCTACACCGGCCTCATCGTCCTCGGGGGGGCGCTGGTCCTGTACCCGCGGGCGCCGCTGATCCTCATCATGTACTTCTCCCAGGTCGCGAACGGCGTGCTGCTCCCGTTCGTCCTCCTCTTCATGCTGAAGCTGATCAACGACCGGGAGCTGATGGGGGAGCACGTCAATTCGAAGGCGTTCAACGGGATCGCCTGGACGACCACGGTGGTCATGATCGTCCTCACCGTCCTCCTCGTGGCGATCACGGTGTTCCCCGGGCTGCCCGGGATGCTCGGGCTCTGACGAAGCAGGGACCGGCGGGGGCGGGACGCCGCGCTACATCATCCGGCGCTTCTTCCGCGAAGCGGGCGGCAGGAGGAGGTCGACGACGTCGTCCACGGTGACCACGCCGAGGAGGCGGTTCTCCTCGTCGACGACCGGCAGGGCGAGCAGGTTGTACTTGGAGATCAGCGCGGCGACCGTGTCCTGCCCCGTCTCCGCGCGGGCGGTCTTCAGCTTCGTGTGCATCACCTCCGACAGCCGCTTCCCCTGCTCCTCGGTCAGCAGCTCCCGCAGGCCGACCACGCCCTTGAGCTTCTCGTCCTCCACCACGTAGATGTAGTAGACGTGCTCGATCTCCCCCGCTTCCGTCTTGAACCGCTCGAGCGCCTCCCCGACCGTGACCTCCGGGGGCCAGGCGAGGTACTCGTTCGTCATGAGCCCCCCCGCGGTGTCCTCCTCGTGGTGGAGCAGCTCGTGGATGTCCTCCGCCTCGTCCTTCTCCATGAGCTGCAGGAGCTCCTGGGCCTTCTCCGCGGGGAGGTCGGCGATCACGTCCGCCGCCTCGTCCGGCGGCATCTGTTCGATGATGTCGGCCGCCAGCTCCTTGTCCATCTCCGAGATGAGGTCCGCCTGGACCTCCGGCTCGAGCTCGTGCAGGGCCTCCGCCGCGGTCTCCGGGTCGAGCTTCTCGAAGAAATCCTGCCGCTCCTCGGGCGCCATGTCGCTCATGATCTGGGCGAGGTCCGCCGGGTGCAGGTCCGACACCGCCTCGCGCGACACCGACAGCGTCAGCCGGTCGAGCTTCTCCTCCACCGGCTGGAGGAACTCCCAGGAGATCAGCTGGTGCCGCAGGGGGTGGCGGATCGTCTCGAAGAAGGCGCCCCCGCGGCGCTCGACGCCCAGCCGCCGCAGGATCCCCCGCATCCCCACGTCGACGTCGGTGACGTAGGCCGCGCCCGCATCCTCGGTGAGCTTCACGTCGTTCACCCGGACGACCTTGGCGCCGTTGATGTCGACGATCTGCTTGTCGAGGAGGTCCTTGCGGATGAGGAGGCGCTCCTGCGAGGGGGCGGCCTCGGGGATCTCCCCTTCCGTCTTGCGGGAGGAGATGATCCGCTTGTTGAAGATGGAGAGATCCTCCCAGGGGAGGTAGCGCGTTGTCTTCTTCTTCTCGATGTACAGGCCGACGGCGCGCGGGAACCGCGCCCCCGCCTCCACGGCGATGTCCCGGACGCGGCCGATCTCCTCGCCCCGCGGGTCGAGGACGACCTTCCCGAGGATGTCGCCGACGTACACCTCCCCGATGAGCGCCATCCCCTTTCCACCTCCGGTGAAAACCCGGCTTCAGTGTACGTTCCCGGTTTGAGCCACGTCAAGGAACGGCCGCACCGGTCCGCGGGAAGATAGAATGGTTCTGGCTTCCAGGATGACCAGCGAGGGATTCGACACGATGACGGGCCACCGATGGCGCAATCCGTACAAGATCCTCCCGACCTTGCGCGCCGTCATCCAGGGGGCGTACGTCGCCTTCTTCCTGCTGGCGGGCTACGAGTTCCACCTCTTCTACACGCAGGTCGTCGCCGGAGCCGCCGTGACCGCCCGCCGCGCCCCCGCGGTGGAGGCGTTCCTGCCGATCTCCGCCCTCATGTCGCTGAAGTACTACCTGCTCACCGGGAACTTCGACGATATCCACCCGGCGGGACTCACGATCCTCATCGCCGCGCTGGTCTCCGCCTTCCTCGCCCGCAAGGTCCTCTGCTCGTGGGTCTGCCCGGTCGGGGGGATCTCCCGGGCGCTGGAATGGGTCGGGAAGAAAACGCTGTGGAAGGGCCGGAAAAAGGAGGTCCTTCTTCCGGAGTGGGCGGACCAGGCGCTCTGCTCGATCAAATACCTGCTCCTCGCGTTCTTCCTCTATGCGGTGGTCCTGAAGATGGACGCGATGTCGATCATGAAATTCCAGCGCGGAACGTACAACTACGCCGCCGACGCGAAGATGCTCCTGTTCTTCACCGAGATGACCGGCGTCACGGCGGTCACCCTCGCCGTCCTCGTGCTGCTATCGGTCGTCGTGAAGAACTTCTGGTGCCGGCACCTCTGCCCGTACGGCGCGTTGCTGGGGCTGGTGAGCTGGATCTCCCCCCAGCGGGTCGTTCGGGACCGGCCGACATGCATCGACTGCAAGGCATGCACGCGGGCGTGCCCGGTGGAGATCCGCGTCCACGAGAAGCCGTCCGTGTGGACGCCGGAATGCACGGGGTGCATGTCGTGCGTCGCGGCGTGCCCCGTGGAAGATTGCCTCACGGTGACGCGACGGGGGAAGGCATCGTGGTCGCCGTATCTCATTCCGCTTCTGGGCCTCGGATCGATCTTCCTGTTCTGGGGAGTGGCCCGCGTCACCGGATACTGGCACAGCTACGTTCCCGTCGACCAACTGGCCGAGGCGTACCGGCAGGCGAAGGATCTCCTGCATCCGTAGGCCGGGACCGGTTCCGGTGAAATTTCCATATTGCCCGCAATATCCTATATGGTATATAGGTTATATAGGATCGAGGTAAAACCGGAGGATCCATGCATCTGTCCAAAAAGACCGAGTACGCGTTTCGCGCCCTGATCTACGCCGCCCGCTTTCCGGAGGGAACCACCTTCCAGATCCGTGACTTGGCGGAAAAGAACGGAATTCCGAAGAAGTTCCTCGAGCTCATCCTTCTCGAACTGAAGAACGCGGGGATGCTCTCCAGCCGTCGCGGGGTCGGGGGGGGATATCTCCTCGCGCAGCGCCCCGATTCGATCCGCTCCACACGGATCGTGGAACTGTTCGAGGGGCCTCTGACGGCACGGGGACGGAAAAAGGATGCCGGCGAGACCGGGGAAGAGGAAACCTCCCTCGCCGTTTCCCGGCTGGTGGAGGAGGCATCCGCGGCCGCGGCGGCGGTCTTCTCCCGGTGGACCCTCGCCGATCTCGTCCGGGAAGAGGACGACGCGTCGCAGCGGAGACGGCGCAACGTGATGTATTTCATATGAGCGGGAATCGCGTGAAGCGGAAACGGACGTTCGACACCACGGCGGCGCAGGCGGGAGTGGGCGCCGACAAGGCGTTCGGGGCGGTCAGCGTCCCGATCTACCCGACGGCGATCTACCGGTACGACGCGTTCGGAAAAAACCGCGGGTACGACTACTCCCGCGGGGAAAACCCGACGCGGCACGCCGCGGAAGAGGCGCTGGCGGCGCTGGAGGGAGGAACGTGCGCGGTCGCGTTCTCCTCGGGGATGTCGGCCATCGCCGCGGTGATGACCCTGTTCCGCTCCGGCGACCACGTGCTCTGCTCGGACGACCTCTACGGAGGCACATACCGCCTCTTCGAGAGGATACTTGCGGGGTACGGTCTCCGGTTCGATTACGTGGACATGGGCGACGCGGAAGCCGTCCGCCGCCGGATCAGGAAAAGAACGAAAGCCCTTTTCATCGAGACCCCCACCAACCCGCTGATGAAGATCGCGGATCTTCGTGGAGCCGCCCGCGTCGCTTCGGGCGCCGGAATCGTCTCGATCGTGGACAACACCTTCCTTTCGCCGGTCCTCCAGCGTCCGATCCCGCTGGGGATCGACATCGTCGTCCACAGCGCCACGAAGTTCCTCGGCGGGCACAACGACCTGATCGGCGGCGCGGTGATCGTCTCCGACCCCTCCCTCGCGGAGAAGATGCGGTTCGCCCAGAAGGCAGTAGGCGCGATCCTCTCCCCGTGGGACGCCTGGCTGCTTCTGCGCGGGATCAAGACCTTGCATCTGAGGGTGGCGCGGGCGCAGGAGAACGCGATCGCCCTCGTGCGGTTCCTCTCCTCGCACCCCTTCGTGCGGAAGGTATTCTACCCGGGGCTTCCCGGTCACCCGGGGGCGAAGCTGCACGCATCCCAGGCGGACGGGCCGGGCTCGATCATCTCCTTCGAACTGGCGAGGGAGCGCGCGGTCCCCCGGTTCCTCTCGTCCCTGAAGACGGTGCTGCTCGCGGAGAGCGTGGGCGGCGTCGAGTCGCTGATCACGCATCCCGCGACGATGACGCACGCGGACATTCCGCCGGAGGAGCAGGCCGCGGTGGGGCTCACCCCGTCGCTCGTCCGCCTCTCCGCGGGAGTGGAGCACATCGACGACCTGGTGTCGGACCTTGCCCAGGCGCTCGGCAAGGCGCGGAGGTAATCACCTCGGGGAGGCGGGTTCCGGCGCCGGTGTCTCCGGGGGTGCCGGCGTCTCCGGGAGAGGCGGCGTCTCCGGAGGAGGGGCTTCCTCCCGCTCATCGCCCTGCGGCGGCGCGGGGGGCGACTCGGGGGGCGATTCGAGGATCTCCGGGCCGCCGCCGGGGGCCTCCTCGGGCGGATTCTCCTCGGGCGGCGGGGCCTCCATCGTCTTTTCCACCTTCCGCGCGAGCCCCGCGAGGTTCGGGACCTCGGAGAGCGCCGCTTCGTACTCCTCCCTCGAGATCATCCGCGCGGCGGCCATCCGGCGCAGGATCCGGTCGGACCGCTTCATCACCCGGTCCAACCTCCGGTACGGGTTGTAGACTTTCGGGCCCGGGAGCATGGAGGCGAGGAATGCGCACTCCCGCACGGTCAAGGCCGAGGGGTGCTTCCCGAAGTAGTAGTGGGCGGCGTGGCCGATCCCGTACACCATCGGCCCGAGTTCCGCCACGTTGAGGTACAGCTCGAGGATCCGCGACTTGGACAACGCGTCGTCCATGCGCCTGGCGAGAACCAGTTCCTTGACCTTCCGGATCAGCGTCTTTTCCCGGGTGAGGAAGAGGTTCTTCGCAAGCTGTTGCGTGATGGTGCTCCCGCCGCGGACGAACCTCCCCTTCCGCCAGTCGGCCTTGATCGCCTCCCGGATCGCCTCGTAGTCCACCCCCTCGTGGGAGTAGAAGTTGGCGTCCTCGGAAGCCACGACGGCCCGTTTCAACGCGGAGGGGATCGCCCCGTACGGCGTCCATCTCGGATTCCGCGGGCCGACAACGAAAGGGTGGCCTTTCCTCTCCCAGTCCTTCACGGTGATCACGATCGAGACGCGCGGCCTGGCCAGGGGCGCGACGGAGGGGAGCAGGAGGATCGAGACGACGACCCATGCCCCGAGGACGAGCGTCAGGACGGCGACCGCGATCAGGACGTTTCGGAAACGATGCGAACGACGCGGGCCCCTCATCCGCAGATGTATTCCCGGGCCTTGGCGAGGAAATCGGCGTCCGCGGGGACCGGGCGCCCCGTGGCGTAGTCGTACATCACCTGGACCGTCTCCGCCTCGACAAAGACGCGGCCGTCCCGCGGATCGAACAGATCGCAACGGAACCGGAAGGAACTGCGATGGACGTCGGTGATGTGCATCCGGACGAAGACGCGGTCGTGCAGCAGGATGGGGATCCGGTACCGGCAGGAGACCTCCGCAAGGATGAACCGGATGTCCTCGACCCGTTCCGCGCCCATCACGTCGGCGAAGAATCGGACACGGCCGAACTCGAGGTAGGTGACGACCTTCGCGTTGTTGACGTGCCCCATCGCGTCGGTATCGCCGAAGCGCAACTGGAGTTCGGTCTCGTACACCTTTGCGGGCCGGGCCGGCAATGTGGCGCCGAACGGCTCCCCCCACAGCGAACGGAAGGCGACCTCCCCGAGGGACTTGCGCGCCCGGGGCTTCTCATCCTTCTTCCGCGTCGCCTCGTCAAGGTCCCCGCTCTTACCCACGTAGCCGACAGCGACGACGGCCGCAGGGGTGAAATCCTCCGGAAGGCCGAGGGCCGCCCGCAACGGCCCCTCCTTCCATCCCGCCATCGGGTGGACCAGCAACCCCTGGTCGACCGCGCGGTAGAGGAGGGACATCAACGCCATACCCGTGTCGAGGAGAAAATAGTCCCGGGACCCGACGACCGCGCCGTCTTCCCGGCGGCCTCCCGCCACGATCAACGCCGGTGCGCGTTTCGCCCAGGCGTTTCCCGGATCCAGGGCCTCCTCGACCGCCGCGCGGGACGGCGCATCGTGCCCGACGACGACGAACCGCCACGGCTGGCGATTGGCGCACGAGGGGGACCAGCGGGCCGCTTCGAGCATCCGCTCGATCTTTTCCGGCTCGACGGGACGTTGGGAGAACGCGCGCAGGCTGCGCCTCTCGCCGATGAGGCGGTGGAATTCCATCGATCCCGGAGCGCTACCCGCCGGTCCTTGCGGAACGGGAGGTTACGGCAACCGGCTTCACGGGCTCCTTCTTCCGCACGGCCTTCCCGGGAGCGCGCCGCTTCCGGACGCCGGCCGCCTTCCCGCCCTTTTTCGTTTTGGCCTTGACCGCCGGTTCCCCCTTCCTCACGGCGTGGGGAGTCGCCCGCCACTTCCGGGTGCGGGGCGTCGCCCGCCACTTCCGGGTGCCGCGGGCTTTCGAGTACATGGGCGGCAAGGACGAGGGGTACCCGAAGTAGGAGTTCAGCGCCTCCTTGCCCACGTAGCTCCCCTTGATCTTCCACCGGTGGTCGTTCACCACGAGAGCCGACAGCGCCAGGCGCGGCGAGCCGACGGGCGCGACGCCGGCGAACCACTCGAAATGGACGCGAGGCGTCCACCCGGAGAGCGACCCCGTCTTCCCCGCAACGTCCATGTCCTGCAGCAGCGGGGTTCGCGCGGGGGTCCCGAACGTCCGGTGCGACGTGCCCATCTCCACCGTCTTCACCATCATCCGGACGACGGCGTTGGCCGTCTCGGGAAGGACCGTGTCCCGCCACTTCGCCGGGGAGGACTCGTACAACGGTTGCCCGTCCCGGTCCTCGATCCGGTCGATCAGAACCGGGCGGGGCATGGCCCCGCCCGAGGCGATCGCGGACATGATCATCGCCATGTGGAGCGGAGAGACGTACACCTCCCCGAACCCGGCCCCCGTGCGGGCGAGCTCGTATTCGTCCCTCGGCACCTGGCCCCGACTCGGCTCCACCGGGAGATCGAAGGGAATCTCCTGTCCGAATCCGAACTTCGCAAGGTACTCCTCGAGCACCGGCCCGCCGACGTGGTTGACCGTCACGTTCCCGAACACGGCGTTGGCCGAGCGGGCGATCGCCTCCTCGAGGGACATCTTCGGGATCCCCCTCCCGTTGCGGGCGCGGATCCCGCCGCGGGTGATGCCGTAGATCCCTCCGCGATAGCTGATCTCCTCCTCCGGGGAGACCTTCCCCCGCTCGATGGCTGCGGAAGCGGTGACCACCTTGACCAGGGAGGCGGCGGGGTAGATCGCCTTCAGCGGCAACCACGGGTCGGCCTCCCCCCCGCGACGATAGCCGACGAGGGCGACCACGCGCCCGGTGTCCGGCTCCATCGCGGCGAACACGCCGTACAAGGGATCGAACCGGCGGAACAGATCGAAGACCTGCGCCTGGAGTTCCTCGTTCAGGGAGAGAGCCACCCGGTTCCCGTTGGGGAGCAGGCCGTCCGAATGCCCTGCCTGGAGGAGAGCGTGGAGATCCTGGGGAGTGAACCCGAACCCGAACGCATTCCCGCCGGAGTCGGGCGCCGAGCGGGAAGGAGGATGGAGTTCGTGGCGGCTCGACGCGACCACCGCCGTCGCAAGCGCCCAACCGGCGACCAGAACCGAACAGGCCGCCGCGAGCCGCCGGACCCTCTTCCCGCGTGCCGTTTGGGTCACGCTTTCCTCGCCAGGCACACCAACGCCTCCGAGCCGGGGGAGAAATCGGTGAGCGCGAAATCCCCGTAGAAATGGACGTTCCCGAAACCGGCGCTCACAAGCATCTCCCATAACTCATCGGGATAGACAGGGTACAGGGGGAATTCGTTTCGCACGATCCGCGGCTCCTCCGCCCCGGAGAGCCGGAGCGACGTCCGGAAGAGCACCTTCCGGTCGCCTTCCCACTCGTACCGGCGGCGGAATTCCACCGTCCCGTCCGATGTCCGGATCAGGGGCAACTCCGTCACTCCCTCGCGCAGGAGCCGCTCGTAGTTCAGGATCTGGAGCAACATCACGCCGGAACGGGAAAGCGCCTCCGCGGCATCACCGAGGAACTGCGACGCTTCGTTCTGCGGAACATGCACCAGCGAGTTGCCGAGGCACATCAGGAGGTCGGAAGGAAAAGAGACGATGCGCGACAAGTCGGCGAACGATCCCGATTCTATCCTGGTCTTCGGGCAGGCGGCGAGCTTCCTCCGGGCAATGGCCACCAGCGAAGGGTCGGGATCGAATCCGAGGCAGGAAAGACCCGTGATGGCGAACGGATGGAGCTGCGCCCCCGTGCCGCACCCGCAATCGACGACGGATCGCGTTCCCCCGTCATCCATCAAGGAGCCGAACAGGGACCGCTGCTCCCGCGACACCGGGAACAAGTCGTCGTAGACAAGGCTGATATCGGTATAGAACGCCAACCGTCCCCCCCGGCAATTGTAACAGGAACGATCCGATGGGAAGAAAAAAAATGCCGCTCCCGGACGAAATCCGGATCGAACGCGGGATGTTGCGGGGATTGAAACGACGTTCCACGCCTGAAGGAACGCCGCGGGCGCGACGTCAGATCGGTGTGCGTCGGGAGTCCCCGTCCCCCAGGTCGGGGTCGCTTCCCACGGGAGGATGGCCGGGGGGAAGCCCGGCGTTCGGGTTTCCGAACGGGTATGGTGCCCCGTGAAAATCACCATCCTCCTCTTCCGATGCGCCGGGAGACGATCCGCACTCGCCGATCTCCGCCTCGATTTCTCCCCCTCGTTGCGTGATGCACACCGGTGTCCCGTGAAGGAAGATCTGGCTCGAGGAGACTCCCATCCGCCGGGCGTGCACGATTCCCCACAACGAAAACGCGGCGAGACACGTCGACAAGACAAGAGCGATCGCAAGGAACGTTTTCACGGGTGCCTCCCCCCGAAGCGGGATTTCATTTTCGATGCGCCCGCGCGGCGGCCCGATTCCTCCCGCTCCGTTGTCTTCCGTTCGCCTCCCGGATCCGCCGCTCGTACCGGGCGAGCGGCGGATTCAGAAGGACGAGCCTTTCCCGAACCGCGGGTCCGTTTCCGTCGCGCTGCCGCCCGCCGCCGCCCCATCGGAGGAAGGAGCCCCCGGGGGGGAGAGCAGCACCACCTGCTTCACCTCAAGGAAGTTGTCGGAAGGAGAGGAATCCCCCCATACGAAGACCTCCGCCCGGATCCGGTATTCTCCCGGCGAAACGCCGCGCGTGTCCCACGCCATGGTCTCCCGGTAGATTCGATCCCCCGGGGACCAGCCGAAGGTGAAAAGCTTCCGTGTCACCACTTTCTTGTTGGCGAAAATCTCCAGCGGAACGGTTTCGTACCCCTCGGCCTTGTTTTCGATCACGACGTCGACGCGGACCGTATCCCCCACCTGGGCCCGAATGGGGGCGACCGTCACCTGTCGAACCGCGATGTCCTTGTTCCCATCCCCCCCGCCGTTCTGATCACCCACATGCCGGAACCTCCCGCCTCTTCCGCCACCCGACGCGATCTCCCCGGCGAACAGCAGCAGCGCTACCGCCGACGCAAGCGCCGTTCCGGCCTTTCCGTACCTCATGACGGTCCCTCCTTTTTCCATTTTCTCTTTCATAAGATGTTCCTTCCCGGTCCTCCGTTCAGCCGCGCGCAACTTGCAAGTCTTTTGCAAATGCAATATATTCGCATAAGGAGAACGCGATGGCGGGACAATCGGACATCCTGCGCCGCCTCGGGCGCGCGGTCACCCGTGGACGAGAGGAGATCCTCCGGATCCTCGCGGAGAGCCCCCTCCCTCTCACGCCGCGGGGCATCCGCGACAAGTTCACCGATCCCAAGCCCGACGCGGCGACGGTGTACAGAAACCTTGCGCTCCTGTCCTCCCTCGGGCTGGTGCGCAGCGTGGCCCTTCACGAAAGGAGCCGGCGTTACGAGGCGACCGAAGTGGGGGCGCACCGGCACCGGGTGGTGTGCCGTTCCTGCGGGCGCATCGAAGCGTTCCCCGCGCGGGAGTGCGACCTCTCCCGGATCGAGAACGATATCCGGTCGCGCCTCGGCTTCCGGGTGACCGACCACTCCCTGGAGTTTTTCGGCAAATGCCCCGGGTGTCTCGGGAAAGGAAACCGGCCATGACGGCCGCGTTCTTCCTCATCGCCCTGTCGGTCTCCTTCATGCCATCCGTCGGGGCGGCGGAACCGCTGCGCGTCCTGACCTCCTTCCTGCCGATGGAGATCTTCACCCGGAACGTGGTCGGGGAGACGCCGGGCGTTATCGTCGAGTCGATGCTCCCCGCGTCGTTGGGGTGCCCGCACGACTACGCCCTCACCCCCGGCGACATGAAAAAGATCGCATCCGCCGAGCTCTTCGTCGCGAACGGGGTCGGCATGGAGGAGTTCCTCGGGGAACCGGTCCGGCGCGCCAACCCCAAGATCCGGATCCTGGAGACCGCCCGCGCGGTCCGTCCCATCCGCGAGATACACGGAGAGATCAACCCGCACACGTGGGTGAGCCCCCGGAACGCGATCCTCCAGGTACGGGAGATCGAAAAAGCGCTCTCCGCCGCAAGGCCCGGCCTGGCGCCCTCCTTCCGGCGGAACGCCGACGCGTACGTATCCCGCCTGTCGGCGCTGTCCGCGGAGTTCGACGCGGCGGCGAGGACGTTCCGTCGGAAGAATATCGTCACCTTCCACGACGTCTTCGACTACCTTGCGAGGGACGCCGGCCTGACCGTGGTCGGGGTGATCGAGACGGCGCCGGGACAGGAGCCGTCGGCCGGGGAGATCAGGAAGCTGTCCATCACGATCCGGGAGAAGAACGTCCCCGCGGTCTTCTCCGAGCCGCAATACTCCCCGAAGATCGCCGAGGCGTTGGCGAGGGAGGCGGGAGTGCCGGTACGGGTGCTGGACCCGGTCGCCACCGGTACCCCGTCGCTCACGGCATACGAGGACGCCATGCGCAGGAACCTGATGACGATCCGGGAGGCGCTGTCGGAACGATGAACGGAAAAGAACATCGCCACACGCTCGAGATCCGGAACCTGGCGGTACGGAAGGGAGGGGTGGAGGTCCTTTCGGGGATCGACGCGGACCTCCGGTGCGGGGAAGTCACCGCGCTGGTCGGCCCCAACGGCGCGGGGAAGACGACGCTCCTCCTCGCGATCCTGGGCCAGGTGCCGTACACGGGAGAGATCCGTTTCTGCCGCGCCGCGGAGCACGGCGAGGGAGCGCCGAAGATCGGGTACGTGCCGCAGCACCTTCCCCTGGACCCGGACGCGCCCGTCACGGTGCTGGATTTCTTCGCCCTCTCTTCGCAGCGGCGCCCCGTCTTCCTCGGCGCATCGCGCCGGACACGGGAGTCCGCCCGACAGAGTCTCGAGCGGGCCGGGGTGGGTCATCTGCTCCATCGACCCATGGGACGGCTCTCCGGCGGAGAGCTCCAGCGGGTGCTGTTCGCCCTCGCGTTGCGCGATGCCCCGGACATCCTGCTGCTGGACGAGCCGGTCTCCGGCGTCGATGTCGCGGGAGAGGAGCTGTTCTGCGACTTTCTCTCGCAGGTCCAGCGCAACTCCCGCTTCAGCCTCCTGCTGGTCAGCCACGACCTGTCGGTGGTGACGCGGCACGCCGACCAGGTGATCTGCCTCAACCGGCGCCTCGTGTGCAGCGGCGCGACCACGGAAGTCCTCACCCCGGAAAATCTCGCGGCGATGTACGGGACCGACGCCCACCTGTTTCGCCATGCCCCTGCGGACGGGCACGGGCACCTGCACGAGGAAGGGGGGAAGTAAGTCCCGTGGAAACGACCCTCTCCTTCGTTTTCGCCCTGATGGATCGGCTGCTTCCCTTCTCCTTCGCGGAACCGTCGTTCATGAAGCGCGCGATCCTGTCGATCCTCCTCACGGCCCCCGCCGCCGCCGCGCTCGGCGTACCCCTGGTCCAGCACCGCATGGCCTTCTTCTCGGACGCCGTCGGCCACTCCGCCTTCACCGGCGTGGCCCTCGGGGTCCTCCTGGGCGTCTCCCCCTCCTGGACGATGGTCGCGTTCGGCGCCTTCGTGGCCGTCGCCATCATCCTGGTCAAGGGGCGCACGGACCTCTCCTCGGACACGGTCGTCGGCGTCTTCTTCTCGACCGTCGTCGCCCTCGGGATCGCTGTCATCAGCCGGGAGAAGGGGTTGACCCGGAACCTGCAGGCGTTCCTGTACGGCGACCCGCTCGCCGTCTCCGACACCGAGCTCCTGTGGATGGCCGGCGTCTTTCTGCTCGTTTGCGCTTTCCTCGCCTTGCTCTATAACCGGATCCTGCTCCTGGGGATCCACGAAGGGTTCGCCCGGACGAAGGGGGTGAGGGCGCAGGCGGTGGAGATTTCCTTCGCCCTGGTGGTCGCCCTCGTGGTGACCGCGGCGATCCGCGCGGTGGGGATCCTCCTCGTCACCGCCCTGCTCGTCATCCCGGCCGCCACCGCCCGCAACGTCGCCCGGGGCGCGGCCTCGGCCTTGTGGATCTCCGTGGCGGTCGCCGTGCTGTCGGGATTTTCCGGCATCGTCGCGTCCTGGTACCTGGACACCGCAACCGGCGCGACCGTGGTCCTTGCCGCCGCCGCCTGTTTCGCGCTCACCGCCCTGTACCGGGCCGCGGTGAAGAGGAGATAAACACCGATCGATATTTTCCGTTGCGCGGCGGCCCGCCTGCTCTCTATAATTGTCGACAATCGTTCTCTTTAACACCCCAATCGGATCGGAGGATGCATGAAGAAGATGAAAGGGTCTCGGACGGAGCACAACCTGATGGCCGCGTTCGCCGGCGAGTCGCAGGCGCGGAACCGGTACACCTTCTACGCGGGGATCGCTTCCAAGGAGGGGCACGAGGGGATCTCCGCCGTTTTCCTCGAGACGGCGGAGCACGAGAAGATGCACGCCAAGCGGTATTTCGAGCTGCTCGAGGGACTGGACGTGGAGATCCGGGCGGGGTACCCGAGCAAGATCGGGGGGACCGCCGTGAACCTGGAGGCCGCCGCCGCGGGCGAGCACGAGGAGTGGACGAACATCTACCCGACCTTCGGGAAGATCGCGGAGGAGGAAGGGTTCGCCGCTGCCGCCTCGATATTCCGCCGGGTCGCGGAGGTCGAGGTGGAGCACGAGAAGCGGTACCAGCGGCTCCTCGGCCACGTGAAGAGCGGCACCCTCTACAAGAGGGAGAAGCCGATCCGGTGGAAATGCGCGAAGTGCGGGCGGGTCCACGAGGGAACCGAGGCGCCGGAACGGTGCCCCACCTGCGCCCACCCGCAGGGGTGGTTCGTCCCCGTCGAGGCGAACTACTGAAATTTCGAAAGGGCGGCAACCCCGGCCGGGTTGCCGCCCCCGGTTCCCACGGGGGATCCCCCCCTCACCTCGTTACGGATTCGGGTTCTCGAAGCGGGCCTTCTCCCGGTTCATCGCGTCACGGCCGGCGTCGTACGCCGCCTTGATCACGGACCGTTCCTCGTCGATGAACCCTTCCACCTTCTGCTTCACGTCGCCGGTCCACCCCTCGGCCTTTTTCTTGAGATCCCCCGCCAGCCCGCCGATCCGCTCCCGGGCTTCCCGCCCCGGGACGGGGGCGTACATCAGGGCGAGCCCGGCGCCGATCAACCCGCCGGCAAGGAACGCCAGCAGTACCCCGCCGGAACCGGAACAGCACCTGTCGTCGTTCATTTTTTCTCCTCCTTTCGAACGAACCGCTCGAGAATATGGGACGTCGCGGCCTTGAAGCCCACGAGGAGCGAGGCGACGTTCACCAGGGCGGGGGAGACGGCGTGGTCGAGCACTTTCGCCGCAACGTCCACCGGCCCGCGGAGCGCGCGTACCCCCTCGGTCAAATGCTTCACGTTGGAAACGCTCCGCTCCACGTCGGACAGGATCTCCCGGACGGCGACGTTGTTCTTTCGCACGTCCTCGGCGGTCATCTCGAACTGCCGGAGCGACTCGTCGACCCGTCGCGTGATCCGGTCCACGTTCCTCCGGATCGACAGGAGTGCGATGGACACGACCACCACGAGCGCCACCACGGCGACCGCGAGGGAGAGATAGAGGACCGTCTGCGCATCCAAGGGCGACCTCCCGTGTGGAACCGTGGGATCGGGAATTTCTTTGGCAGGTCTAAAATACCTTAAAGCGGCATGGGACCGCAATCGGTCCCATGGAAGGATACAATGGGAACGGGAACCGGATCGCCTTGACGCGGGTCGAAATATGGGGGACGGACTTGGAGACGCCGGGAGGGAAAGGACAACCGGTCGACCTGCTCGTGGAGGCGTTCCGCCAGGGGAAGCCGGGAGCCTTCGAAGCGATCGTCCGGGCGCACCAGGACCGGATCTATTCCTTCTGCGCCCGGATGCTGTCCGACCGGGAGGATGCGCTCGACGCGGCACAGGAAGTGTTCCTTTCCGCGTGGCGTAACCTCGCGGGATTCCGGGGGGAAGCCGCCCTGTCGACGTGGCTGCTGCGAATCGCGGCGAACCGTTGCCTGAACCGGATCCGGCGGCGCAAAACCCTCTCGGAGCGGGAGGCGCCCTGGCCGGAACCGACCGGGGAGGAGGGGGAAGGGCCCGTCTTCCAGCCGGCGGGCGCCGAGGTCGACCGCCCGGACCGGATCACGGAGAACCGGGAGATGGGGGAGATCCTGACCGAGGCGCTGTCGCGGCTCGATCCGGGTTCCCGGTGGATGGTGCTCCTGTCGGACGTCGAGGGCTTTTCGTATGAGGAGGTCGCCGCCATGGCGGAGGTCCCTGTGGGGACCGTGAAGTCCCGGTTGCACCGCGCGCGGATGGCGCTGCGGCGGCTGCTCTCGCCGGTGGCGTGAAGGATGGACACGATGGATTGCACGCAGGCGCGGTACCGGTTGTCGGAGTACCAGGACGGCGCCCTGGAGACCGCGGCGGAAGCGGAGCTTGCCGCCCACTTGCGGGGGTGCGGTGATTGCGCCGCCGTTGCCGGCTCGCTCGCCGCCGTCCGGGAGCGTCTGCGCGACCTTTCCCCCGAGACCGCCCCCCCGGAACTGATCGCGGGGGTCCTTGCGGGGATCGGGGCGGAGGGCCGGAACACCGGCGGGGGCTCCGCCTCCACGGGAGCCGACGCGCCGAAATCGTTTCTCTCCCGGTTCCGGGTCCCTCTCGAAGCGGCCGCGGCCCTCCTGCTGTTCGTCTCCGTCTACTGGTATCAGCGAACCTCGCCTCCGGCGGCTCCACCCGCGTCGACATCCGCAACGCAGTCGCCGGCCGCCGCGTCCCACTCCGGGGTCTCCCCTTCCGTACCGAAGGAGGCGAAGGAGGAAGCCGCCGGGACCCGGCGTGGTGCGCCGTCGACGGAGACCTCCTCCCCGGGGACCGGGATCCTCCGCGCGAAACGTGATGCGTCCGGAGGAAGGGCCCCGGCCGCCGGAGCCGCGGCGAAGCCCCGGACCTGGACCGCGGCGGACCTTCCGGCGGTGCCGGCGCTTCGAGCGAGCACGGACTCCGAGAGGATCGTTCCGGCCGCCCCTCCCCCCGGACCGACGGCGGATGGATCCATGACCGGGGAATCCCGTCCGTCGCGGAGCTTCGCCGCGCCGCCGTTCCGTCTCCTCCGCCCCTTGCCGTACGGCCGGGACGTCGTGCTGAACATGGAACGGGAACACCGGGACGGTGCGGAGGACCGGATCGCCGTGGCGGCGTTGCGGCTGGGCGGCATCGTCGAACGGGTCGAGCGGGAGACCGGTCCGACGCCGGAGGACGCCTCGGGAACGGTCCGGGTGGTCCTGCCGGAAGCCGCCGCGGCACGGTTCCTCGAGGAGCTGGGCCGGATCGGCACGATCCGGCCGGAAGGGAAACCGGAGGCGATCGATCTCCCCGCCGGTCCGCGGGCGGGCACCGTCGCCTACGCGGTGCGCATCCGCGTCCGTTAAGTTCGGGTCGGTTCCCTCACTTCGCCTCCCGGTACGGGTCGAGGATCGCCCGGAACCTGCGGCACCCGTCGAACCGGAGATACGGGATCACCTCCGCCGTCCCCTCCGGGCTCATCGGGAGGAACTTCCCCCTGGCGCGGGCGCACACCTTCCCGAGGCAACGGATCTCCCCCTCGCAGTAGGCGAGCCTTCCCGCGTCGTTGGCGAGCCGGCTTCGGACCTCGATCTCCTCCCCGACCGGAACCGGTGCGAGGTACTTCACCGTGAGTTCGCCCGTGACGTACATCGGGTGCGTCTTGCCGAAGACGGTGGCGGCCCACCCCATCGTCTCGTCGAGGAGGGCGGCGACGACCCCGCCATGGGCGACGCTTCTGTACCCGTTGAGATGACGGGGAAGGATCACCCTTCCGAGAACGTCGTTCCCCTCCACGAAGAACCGCGCCCGAACCCCGGAGAGGTTCTCTTCCCCGCAGAGGAAACATCCCGAGGAGTGCGGCAGGTATTCCCGCTCCGTGTCCGGCACCGGCTTAGTGGTCCATTTCATAAATACGGCGTCGCACCGAGAGCGTCGATGCGCCGCGCCGGCAAGGCGCGCGACTGAGGCGTACTGTGAAGTACGGCGCAAGGAGCGCAACGCAGCAGGAGCGGATGCAGCGGCGCTCGAATGCAGCCGTATTTATGAAATGGGCCACTTACCCTCCGACGCGGGACATCGGCTCCGCGGGGGACGGAACATCCCCGCCCGCGCACAAGTCGTGTCCCTGGGGCTTTGTGCGGACCGCCTCGCGGAACAGATCCGCAACGGCGTCGTCTCCGCGGCCGCTTCGAAGGACGCCGCGCAGGTCCAGCGTCTCCCGCCCGAACAGGCAGGTGCGCAGCCGCCCGTCGGCCGTCACCCGCAGCCGGTTGCAGTCGGAACAGAACTTCCACGAGACGGGGGAGATGATGCCGAGCCTCCCGGCGAAGCCCGGGACCTCGAACGTCACGGCGGCGGACGACGCCCCGTTGCGTTCCTCCCGCACCCCCGGCAGGGAGAGGATCCTCTCGCGGATCCCGGCGGCCGAAACGTACCCCTCCGACGGGGAACAGCCGATCGGCATCCGCTCGATGAAACGGACCTTGACCGGCATTTCCCGCGCCATCGTGAAGAAGTCGTCCACCTCGCTCCGGAGCAGGCCGTGGAGCAGCACCACGTTGATCTTCACCGGGGAAAGCCCCGCCCGGATCGCCGCCTCGATCCCTTCGATCACCTTCGGGAGGGCGTCCCTGCGGGTGATCTCGGCGTACCGGTCCCGCCGGATCGTGTCGAGGCTGATATTGACGCGGGACAGGCCCGCCTGCTGCAACGGGACCGCCATGCCGGAAAGCGCCGTCCCGTTCGTGGTCATCCCGAGGTCCCGAATCCCCCGGATCCCCGCCACCCGGCGGACGAACGACACGATCCCCCGCCGCACCAGCGGCTCTCCTCCGGTGACCCGGACCTTCCGGACGCCGAGGGATGCGGCCACGCGCACCGTTCGGATCAATTCATCGTAGGTGAGGATCTCGGAGACGGGCTTCAACGGGATCCCCTCGGGCGGCATGCAGTAGACGCACCGAAGATCGCACCGGTCGGTGACGGACACGCGCAGGTAGTCGACCAACCGGCCGTAGGGATCCCGAAGCATCCTGTTATTTTACCCGAGGTCTCCCCTCCGGCGGAGAGGGAAGGGAGGATCGCAGCTCTTCGCGGTGCGCCCGGATCTCCCGCAATACCGATTCCGGGCACCCGGGGGCGGACCCGGGGGCGCCGGCCCCCGGCAGGTTGCCCGATGCAAGGCATGCCGCCTCGGCGCGCGCAAGCGCGGACTCCGCCTCCGCGAAGCGGGCCATGCGGGTCAGGAGAACCCCCCGGGTGTCGAGGAGCACCGGGGACAGCCCGTCCATGGGAGGGGGGCGCGACTCACCCTCCGCGAACACCGCGTCCAGCCGCAGCAAGGCCTCCTCCCGGTCGTTCCCCGAGAGGATCGCCGCCCAGGCGAGGTTGTTCGTCGCCTCCGGGTCGGCGGGCCGCAATGCCAACGCCTTGAGATACTCCGCCCGCGCCTCGCCGTACATCTTCTCCGCCAGGCGAACGTTCCCCAGGTTCACGCGCGCGCGGAACGATCTCCCGTCTTTTTTCAGCGCCCGCTCGTACTCCCGGGCCGCCGGGGCAAGCTCCCCCTTTCGCTCATACGCCACGCCAAGCGTTACATGTTCGTCGGCGGAGAGCGGATCCTCGAGTACGATGATCCTCGGCACCCTCCCGCATCCGGCCAACGCCACCGCCAACAGCAAAATCGGCAGGAAACGAAGGAAGAAGGTCATCGCCGGCTCGCATCCCGGGAAGGAACGACGGCCAGGTGGCCCATCTTCGCCCACTGCGCCTCGAGCCTCGCGTAGGGGATCACCATCGCCTTCGTCCGTCCCGAGTGGGCCACCACCCCCTCCTCCGTCACGCCGTACGCGATGAGATAGTGCGGGCGGCTCCATACCCACGTTCCAAGGTCGACGAGGAGGATCACCGGCTCCCCGGCGAGGATCCGCCGCCGCAGGCCGGATACGTCGAGGAGGGCGACCTCCACCTCGATCCCCCGTCGGCGCGCCGCCGCGGCAAGGTCGGTGATCAGCGTCCCGCGCAACCCCGCGGTCCGCGTCTCGTCGACCAGTTCCCGCGTGGTCGCCTCTTTCCCGTGGAACCGGAGGAGCATGGCGAGGGAGGAGGGGCCGCACGTCTCCTCCTCCTGGGGGAGGAAGGGGACGCCTTCAATGACGCGCGTCCCGGAGGGAACCGCATCGGGTGCGGACGAAACCGCCGCCGGCCGCCCCGCCGCGCACCCCCCGGAAACGAAAAGGGCGCCGCCCAGAAGGAGGGCGGCGCCCAGAAGCCGGACGGCCGTCGGCATCAGCGGACGACGATCTCCTTGTTCATCAGCTTGAAGATCACGATGATGAGGATGATGAGGATCGCCAGCCCGATGAGGAGCCCGATGCCGCTGTCCGTTCCCGCCGCGACCCGGTCGGTCAGCGACGCCAGCCGGTGCAGGTCCTGCGCGCTCATCGCCTTGACCTTCGCCATCGCTTCCGAGGGAGATACGCCGTAGTCGATCAACTTCTGGACGACGACCTTGTTCTCGAGGAACGACTGGACCTTCGCCATGTCCTCCGCGCGACTGCCCGCGTCTTCGACGCTGGATGCGATCACGCCCGCCTCGGCGACCCCCCGGACCGACCCGAGGACGCCCATCCACCCGGCCATCACCACCGCCATCACGACGAACCAACCCGCCTTGCGCGCAGCCGCCATCGCATACCCCCCCCCACACGTTATCGTACGAAAAAAACGCCGTTCTCTTTTTTTTGCATTGTGGCAGATTTCCCGCGATCAGGTCAACCCCGCGCCGCGTCAACACCCCGCGCCGCGTCTACTCGAGAACGCGGATCGGCATCACGATCATCGGCTGGCCGGAGAACACGAGCTTTTTCTGGGCCAGGAACGCCGTCTGGTTGTGGAGCAGCTTGTTGAAGAAGTTCTCCTCCTGGAAGACGAGCTGCCCGGCGAAGAAGACGACGTTCGGGAAATCGGCCGCCACCTCCGTCGCCATCCCCTGCAGCACCTCGATGACGTCCGTGCCCACCCGGTGCCGCGCCTCCGCGTAGTACCCGTGCCCCTTCACGAACTCGACGTAGTGCGCAAGCTGTCCGCGCAGGTTCTCCGAGAGGTTCTCGATCTCCGCCACCCCCTTGAAGCGGCTGGTGTCGATCACCCCCACGGACAGGAACACGAAGTTCCGGAACGTTCCCGGGAACGAACGGATGATCGAGAAGAAGACGTGCATCCCCAGGCCGTTGTACCCGGACACCAGGATGGCGGCGGTCGGAGCCTGCCGCCGCACCATCGGCTCCTGGGCCGCCGCGATCGTGGGGGAGGGAAGGTTGAGAAGCAGGTCGTCGAGGCGCCGCAGGTGCTCCGACGCCTTGCGGTAGTGGCGACGGACGAGGAAGGCCGCCGCGCAGAACGACCCCGTGATCAGCAGGGTGATCCAGCCGCCCTCGGGGAACTTCATCCAGATGGTGGCGCAGAGGATCGACGCGGTGAGAAGGAAGCCGAGCCCGTTGATCGCCAGGCCGGATTTCCACTTCCCCGCCGATGCCCGGTCCTGCCGCCAGTGCCGGCACATCCCGAACTGCGACAGGCTGAACGTCAGGAAAACGTTGATCGAGTACATGATGACGAGGTACCGGACGGAGCCGCCGGTGATGAAGAGCATCAGGAACGCCATCCCCCCCATGAAGTAGACCCCGTACTTCGTCACCAGCCGTTCGGAGAGGTGCGCGAACCGGTGGGGCATGTAGGAGTCGGCCGCCATGTTGGAGAGGACCTGCGGCCCGCCGAGGAAGCCGGTCTGGGCGGCGACGAACAGCAGCACCGCCTCCGTGAAAAGGACGAAGGCGGCGAAGAGCTCGGCGCTCCTCCCCTGCCACAGGCCGCTCACCAGATCGGCGAAGAGGACGGCGTTGAGCGTTTTCCCGTGGACGGGCGTGACGTCGTTCAGGACATAGCCGAGGATGATCCCCCCGGCCAGGAACGACAGGGACATCGCCATGTAGGCCATGGCCCGCTTCCCGGTCTGCACCCGCGGCTCCCGCAGCGTCTGCATCGAGTTGCTGACCGCCTCGATCCCGGTGTACGTGCCGGCGCCCATCGTGTAGGCCCGCAGCAGCAGCGCCCCGACACCCAGCCACCCGATCTCCCGGGACGCCGAGGAGAGGTCGGCGGAAACGCGGGCGGCGACGGCCGGAACGTCGGCGATGTGCCGGAAGACCGCATAGAGGACCAGGGGAACGTGGGTGAGGAGGAACGCCATGAAGATCGGCGTCAGCACCACCACCGACTCCTTGACCCCCCGCAGGTTGATCCAGATGAGGAAGAAAAGGATGAAGACGATGAACCAGAACTTGTAGGCGAGCCACGGCGGCGGGAGGAAACTGAAGATGGCGTCCGCCCCCGCCGCGACCGAGATCGTGATCGTCAGAACGTAGTCGATGACGAGCGCGGAGCCGGAGACCACTCCCGCCTTCTCTCCGAGCAGCTTCGACGCGACGATGTAGCCGCCGCCGCCGGAGGGGAACGCCTCGATGATCTGCGCGTAGCTGCCCGAGATGACGAGGACGGTGATCACCGTCGCCGCGGCGACGAAGAGGGCGAGAACCGTGTGCCCCCCGAGGGCAAGGTACGCCTCCTCCGGGCCGTACGAGGAGGAGGAGATCCCGTCCGCGCCCAGCCCCACCCAGGCGAAGAAGGCGATGAGGGAGACGTTGTGGAAGATCTTCGGATCGAAGAGGTCCCGTGGGGCGCCCAGCAGGAATCGCTTGACGCGCCGGTACAACGATCCGTTTTCCATCGGTGTCGTCATCTGGTTTCCGGGAAGGATGTCCGGGGCCACCCGGCGGGCGAAGTATACAACGGTTCAGTAGTGGAGGTCATCCGACGCCGTGGACATCCGGTACAGGAGGACCACCAGGTTGTGGAGCCCCCCCTTCTGGTCGTTGACGAAATTCCGGTACGTCGCCGCGCGGACGAATCCCATCTTCTCGAAGGCGCGCACCGCGGCCGACTGCTCCTCGATCACCTCGGCCATCAGGTGGTGCAGCGCGGACTTCTCCCCCAGGTGCCGGAGTTCCCGGACCATCGCGGTCCCGAGTCCGAGGTGCCGGAAGTCCGGTGCGATCTGGACGCGCACCACCCCTACCCGTTGCTTCCACCCCGTCCTCTGGCGGTGGAGCGTGGCGTCCCCCACGACGCGGACCCCATCGAGCGCAAGGATCGGAAGGACGAGGCCGTAATCGAGGGTGTCCGCCCAATGCTGCACCACCTCCCGCCGGCTCACGTCCTGGCGGAAGAACATCTTGTCCTCGGGGGGGACCTGCTGGAAGAAGATCCACAGCCGGTCCACGTCGTCCCGGGTCATGGGCCGGAAGACCAGCATCACCCCGCTGCGCAGGGCGATCTCCCTGGGGTACCTGTCGAGATCGATCATCTCGCGTTCCTTTCGCGAAATTCGGCCCTACCACTCGTCCCGGAACGGGACCTCGACGACATCGTACCACTCCGCGAAATCCATCGGCTGATGCGGCGGCAGTCCTTTTTCGTGGAGGAGGTCGTCGATCGCCCGGTGGGCGTAGGAGAGGGCGTTGTCCATGAATCGAAGGGCGTCCCGGGACTCCTCCCGCGGGTCGGCGGCGTGGTGCGACTCGATCGCCTGGTCCAGGTCCCGGGCGGCGGCGGGGAGGTCGTGACCCGCGAGCGCGCTCCCGATCGCATCGAGATGACGTCCGATCCGGTGGTACGCCCGGCGGATCTCCATCGGCGGGGCGTCGATGCGGCGCCACGGCCCGAAGTAGATCGCGTCGTGCCCGGCCCGCAAGGAGGCGTACGCCAACCCGTCGTAGGGACATCCGGGCGCCCCGAAGGGACGGGAGCCGCCTTTCCGCGGGTCGCCCCGCAGCTCCGCGCCGCAGTGGGGACATAGGTGATCGGTCCCCGCCATCCGGAGATTATCCCAGCGGGAGGGGACCCCCCGCAACGGGATTCATAGCGGCAACCGGGAGAGCACGTATTGCCGGAGCATCTGCGGGGAGATCCCCGACCCCACGGAGAGCCGAGGGAGACGCACGGTCCCCTCGATGGCGCGCAGGATCCCTTTCCACCGCAACGCCGCCTCCACGGTCCTCCCCATCCCGGAGAGGCACTCCGCCGCCTCCATGTCGGCGAAGACGAACTTCGGGTCCCGGCCGAGGGCGCGCTCCGCGTGGTAGAGGGCCTCCGCGTGCCGTCCCTTGCCGCGCAGAAGGAACGACATCAGGTACTCCGCCTCCGGGTTCCCCGGATCGATGGCGGCCGCCTGGCGGCACATCGCTACGGCATCCTCGAAACGCCCCGCGTTGACGAGCCGATCCGCCGAAAGCACCAGTTTCATCGCCGGGGAAAGTTCGACCGCGGGCGCGGGAGGAGGCTCCGCGCGCGGGGCGATCCGCCGCGACGCGCCCATTCCGGACGAGCGGTGCGCGGCGTCGGGGCGGTGCATACCGCGTTCCGCGGACGTCTTCCGGTAGAAAAACACTTTCTCCCGCTGCTCCAGCCGGAACGCCTCGGTGATCCCCCACAACGTCTCGGAGTGTCCGAGGAAGAGGACCCCGCCGGAGACGAGAGTTTCGTGGAACCGCTCCACGAGCCGGCGGGTGGTGTCCGACCGGAAGTAGATCATCACGTTCCTGCAGAAGATCCCCGCATACCGCTTGGGGGGAAGCGGTGCGGAGAGGAAATCGATCAGGTTCAGGTCCTCGAATGCGATCAGCCGCCGCACCGCATCCGCCACCCGGTGCCGGCCGTCCTTCATCCGCTCGAAATACATCTCCCTGATCCGATCCGGAACGTTCCGCAACGCCTCTCCGGGGTAGATCCCCTCCCGGGCGATGTCGAGGAACCGCGGATGGAGATCGGTGGCGCGAATCCGCACCGGGACGGCGTACCGCCCGCGGGATCCCTCCAGCGACGCGATGGCGATGGAGTACGCCTCCTCGCCGGTGGCGCACCCGGCGCACCAGATGGGCAGCGGGGGTCCGCCCCCGCGCTCGAGCAACCCCGGGAGAATCGCCTTCTCGAACGCATTGAAGAGGACCGGGGTCCGGAAAAAACTCGTCTCCCCGATGAGGAGTTCCGACACCAGCTCCCGCCGCTCCGCCGCCGCCCCCTCCCCCTCCGCGAGGAACGCCATGTATCCCGGCGCATCGGCGATTCCGAGTTCCTCCATCCTTCCCCGGACGACGACCGAGAGGTGCGGAAGTTTCGAGTCGTTCAGCACGATCCCGCTCGAGGATTCGATCAGGTTGCGCAACGAGGAGAGCAGTTCCGGGGGGATGACGGCTCGAGTGCGTGCCGGCACCGTCAGACCCCTTTCGCGGCGTTGCAAACGACACGGTTTCGCCCGCCGCGCTTGGCGGCGTACAGCGCCCGGTCGGCACGCTCGATCACGGTGTTCCCCGTCCCCTCCATTCCCGGGATGTAATCCGCGACGCCGATGCTCACGGTGCAGCGGATCATCGGCGACGGCGCGGCGAACAACTTCCGCTCCACCGCCTCCCGTAGCCGTTCTCCGACGATGGCCGCCTCGGGAAGGCGGGTCCTGGACAGGAAGACGATGAACTCCTCGCCCCCGTACCGGGCGGGAAGGTCGGTGTTGCGCACCGCCTCCCGGAAGATCGCGGCCATTTCCCGGAGGACGATGTCTCCCACGGGATGGCCGTACAGGTCGTTGACCTTCTTGAAATGATCGATGTCCATCATCAGGATGGTGTACGGATCGTTGTGGCGGCATGCCCGGGAGTGCTCCCGTTGCACCTGTTCCCGGAAGTGCCGGACGTTCGTGAGTCCCGTGACTCCGTCCGTCACGGAGACCCGTGCGATCTGCCGGTACAGCCAGGCGTTCTCGAGAGACATGAATGCCTGCCGCAGGAGCGTATCCTTCAGTATTCCTCCCGCCGGGACCGCGCCTTCCATCCCGGAATAGATCGACAGGAGTCCCTTGACCATTTCCCCCGCCCGGACCACGCAGACGGCCCGGGACGCAAGAGATCCGGGCGTCACGCGGTCGGATCCGCGGAATCCTCCCTGGATCACGGTCCACGCCGCGCGATCCTGCGCGAAGGGAACGGCGGCCTCCCCGCGGAGCCGCTCGGTCATCCGCCGGACCTGCTCCAGGAACGGATCCCCCGAACCGTCGGGAACCACGGAGACGCCCTCCGAGTAGATCCCGTCGGTGAAGACCGCGGCCATCGCCTCGGCGGGAGCGATCTCCCGGATCAGTCGGAACAGCACCCTGGCCGTCGACTCGAAGTCGTCCACTTCGCGGCCCACGCGCCCGACCTCGTTGGACAAGGTCGCCTCGAACAGGGTCGCCTCGAGAACGCCGTTGACCCGGGAAAGGATTTCGATGTCGTCCGGAGGCGCGGCCCCCGGAACCGCTCCACCCTCCGGCCGCGGCGCCTTTCCCGCGAGGCACTCCCGGACCACGGGCAGGGCATCCTCGGGGGAGGCGTCCCGGAGGAGGCACCGGTCCGCCCCGGCGCGCGCCGCGTGAAGGCGATCGGCACCCGTTTCCTCCGACGTGAGCAGGACCACCGGGACATCCCGGGTGGCGGGGTCTGCCTTGAGCAGGCGGCACGCCTGGATGCCGTCCATCCGGGGCATGCGGGTCGCCATCACCACGAGGTCCGGGACGCGCAGGAACGCGGACCGCAACCCCTTCACGCCGTCGGCGGCCGTTTCGACCGTGTACCCGGCCGAACCGAAGAGCCAGGAGAGCATCTCCGTGACGGTCTCGCTGTCGTCCACGAGGAGAATGCGGAACGCGTCAGACACGACGGACCGCCTTCCGGGAGGCGCGCTGTTCCACCATCCTCCGCAGCAGTCCCGCCATGGACGCCGGGGCCATCACCTGGTCGGCGGCGCCGCGGCGCACGGCCTCCCGGGGCATCCCGAAGACGACGCACGTCTCCTCGTCCTGCGCGAGGGTGAATCCTCCGGCCCGGCGGATGTCGAGGAGCCCCTCGACACCGTCCGATCCCATCCCCGTGAGGAGCGCGCCGATGCACTTCCTCCCGTAGGCGGATGCGATGGAGGACAGGAGCGTGTCCGCCGACGGGAGGTGTACGCCGCACGGTTTCCGTGAGGTCGCGAGGACGGCGCCGCCGGGGAACATCTCGAGCTGCCGTCCTTCCGGCGCGATCAGGATCGTGCCCGGCGTGGCGCGATCCTCCGCGCAAGCGATCCGCACGTGGAGGGGGGTGTTCTGCCGGAGCCACTCCACGAACCCGGCGGTGAACCCCTGGGTGATATGCTGGACGACAAGGATCGGAAGCGGGAAGTCGGCGGGCAATCCGGAAAAGAGCTCGCGCAGCGCCGTCGGACCTCCCGTCGAGGCCCCGATACCCACCACCTCGAATTGCGTACCGGCGCCGGGGACCGCGGGCTCGACCTGCATGCGGGACAACGGGACGGAACTGTGCGGGTGTCGAACGACCGCCACGCGGGAAGCGATCCGGATCTTTTTCCGCAACGTCCGGGAGCACTCCTGCAGCGCCCCCGCGGCCGCGATGTCGGGTTTCGCCATCACGTCGAGGGCGCCGGCGGCCAGCATCTCGATGGAGGCCTTCGCTTCCCCTCCCCACGTGAAGGCCGAAAAGGCGATGATGGGGACCGCCCCCATGGCCATGATCCGCCGGGTAGCCTCGATCCCGTCCATCTCCGGCATCTGGACGTCCATCAGGATCACGCCGGGACGAAGCGTCCTCGCCAGTTCGACGGCATCGAAGCCGGTTTGCGCCTCGCCGACGATCCGGATCCCCTCGTCCGTCTCCAGCATCGCCCGGAGGACGGCCCGGATGGAAGGGGAATCGTCGACGATCAGAAGGCGGACGGCGTCTCCCGTTCCCGCGTGGGACGTCATCCGCCGCCTCCCCGCGTGAGGATGCCGCCGATCAACTCGGACATCCGCCCGGGAGTGAACTCCTCCCGGGTCACGCTCCCCTTTGCGCCCGCCGCCATCGCCCGCGCCAGGTCTTCCCTGTGCTCCTTCGGGGCCACGAGGATGAAGGGCAGACCCCGCATGTAATCGGTCTTTTGCGCCTCCGCGAGCAGCTCGATGCCGTTCATCCCCGCCATCCGGGCGCCGGCGATGACGACGTGGAACCGCTTGCCCGAAAGCCGCTCGAGCGCGGCTTTCCCGCCGGACGCCGTCTCCACCCGGAATCCGGAGGAGGAGAGGATCCGCTGCTGCATCTCCCGCACGAGGAGGGAATCGTCCACGACGAGAACGTCGGCGTCCGCCGTGGGCCGCTCCCCCTCCCCCACTCCCCTGGGGGAAGTTTCCGCGTGCATGCGCACGGCGGTCACCAGGTCGTAGACATCCAGCAGCAGCGCCACTTCGCCGGTTCCGAGGATCGTAGATCCCATGAACAGGGGCACCTTCCCCAGGTACTTCCCCAGGTCACGAACGACGACTTCGCTCTCCCCCTCGACCCGGTCGATCACCAGGGCGATCCGCTTCCCGGATTGACGGACCAGCACGGCGAGGAACCGATCCGCGGGTTCGCGCGCATCGGGAAGACCGAGGAGCCGGTTCAGCCAGACCAGCGGAACCGGGGCCTCGCCCAGGCGGAGGGACTTCCGCCCCTCCACCGTGGCGACGTCGCGGTTCGTGAACCGGTGGACCCCGTCGGCGTGCATGACCGGGATGGCGAAATACTGGTCCCCGGAGAGGAACAGGAGGACGCGGGAGACCGCCGTGCTGAACGGCAGCTCCATGACCACCCGGGTCCCTTTGCCCGGACTGGAGTGGACCTCCGAGGTTCCGTTGAACCGCTCGGCCGTGGAGCGGACCACATCCATTCCGATCCCGCAACCGGAGACGCCGCCCATCGCCTTCGCCGTGCTGAAGCCGGAACGGAACACGAATCCGACGATCTCCCGGTCGTCCAGCCGCCATGCGGCCTTCTCGCTGATCATCCCCTTGCGGATCGCCGCCTCGCGGATCTCGTTCGGGTCGATTCCTCGCCCGTCGTCCTCCACCTCCAGGACGACCCGCCCCTTCTTCGGTGCGGCGGTGATCACGATCCGCCCCCTCGGGGGCTTCCCGGCCCGCTCGCGGTCGGCGGGGGACTCGATCCCGTGGTCGATCGCATTTCTCAGGATGTGGGTCAGCGGCTCGGCGAGGGCCTCCGCCACCTTCCGGTCGATCTCGGTCTTGCCGCCGCGGACCAGCACCTCGACGTCCTTTCCGAGCTCCCTCGACAGCGCCCCCACCATGGGATGGAACGAGTCGAACAACGGCAGGAGCGGAACCGTCCGGAGGACCATGATCTCCGCCCGGAGTTCCTCGAGGTTCTGCGACAGCGCCGTGGCCACGACGCTTTCGCGGCGTTTCAGCTCCGACCGCTGGCTTCCGACCTCCTTGAACGCCGCCTTTCCCTCCTCGACGAAGGGGGCGACCCTCCGGGCGAACGCCGGGGAGAATTCCCCCTGGGCAAGGCCATCCTGGACCGCGGCGAGCAGGTTCGCGGCCGTCCGGCGGTAGTAGAATCCGAGCTCGCTGAGCCGTTCCCGAAGCTCCAATTCCCGCTGGTGGTGGGCGACGGCGTTCGTCAGGAGGTTCGAGATCGCCTCGAGCCGGGCCGGATCCACCCGGGTCCCGGTTCCGACGTCGGCGTACCCGGGAGCGGGCGACGCCGCCACGGTGGAATCCGCCGCCGTGACGGGAACGGGGGCGGGGGGGGGGGGGGGGGGGGAGCCCGGGCCTTCCATAAACACCTGCGACAACCTCAGCCGGTCCAGGACCGCTCCGACATCGATCAGCTCCCGCGGCGGCTGGGAGAGAGCGTCCACCAGCCTCGTCAACGTGTCGAGGGTGACGAACAGGGCATCGGTCAGGTCCTGGTTGGCGAGGATCGTCTTGTCCTTGCGACGCGCCAACGCCTCCTCGAACCGCATTGCAAGCTCCGAGATCTTCGAGAAACCGAGCATCCGCGCGGCGCCCTTGAGGGTGTGCGCCTCCCGGAGGATGTCTCCCTCGAGCTTGCCGTCTCCCGGATTCTTGCCGAGGTAGACGAGCCCCCCGTTCATCCGCGCGATGCGGGCCTTCGCCTCCTGGGCGAACTTCTCCCGGAACTGCGAAAGGTCGATTTTCCTCTCCTCGCCCATGACTCTCCTACACCCGGAAGACGGCGGTTTTTTCCTGCAGCGCGTCCGACATCACCCGCAGCCGCGCCGCCGCCGCCGACGATTCCTTCATCTGCGAGGCCGTCACCCGCACCATCTCCTCGATCTGCCGCATCGACTGGACCACCTGCTCGTTCGCGCTCGTCTGCTGGTGCGTCGCCAGCGAGATCTGCGTGCTCGCCTCCGACGTCCGCTCGATCGTCTCGATGATCTCCGAAAACGCCTGCGACGACAGGCGGATCGTCTCCTTCCACCGCTCCACTTCCCGCGTCCCCTGCTCCGTCGACTCCACCGAGCTGTTCGTCGCCGACTGGATCTCCGCGATGATCCCGCGGATCGTCTCCGTCGACTCCCGCGTCTTCTCCGCCAGGCGGCGAACCTCCGACGCCACGACCCCGAACCGGCGCCCGTGCTCCCCCGCCGCCGCCGACTCGATCGCCGCGTTCAGCGCCAGAAGGTGGATCTCCCCCGCGATCTCCTTGATGATCTCCATCACCTTCCCGATCTCGTGCGACTTCTCTCCCAGGAACAGCGTCTTCCGCGCGATGTCCCCCACGCGCTCCTTGATCTGGGCCATCGCCTCGACGCCCTCGCGTCCCAGCGTCGTCCCGTGTTGCGCCACCTCCACCGATTTCGACGCCGCCTCCTTCACCGATTCCGCGTTCTGCGCGATCTGCCGCGACGTCCGCGACAGCTCCTCCATCGTCGCCGTCACCTCCGCCACCGACGTCGCCTGCTGCGACGCGCTCGCCGCCTGGTCCTGGATCACCGTCAGGATGTTCGAGGAGAACGTCCCCACGCTCGACCCCGCCTCCTGGATCTGCCCCAGCACCGTCCG
>Ga0209322_10000008_pt1 | contig 97492 bp, 92 predicted proteins | sample Rifsed19ft1_FD_184013 | JGI IMG/M metagenome (GOLD analysis project Ga0209322, IMG submission 184013) | Soil microbial communities from Rifle, Colorado, USA - sediment 19ft 1 (version 2) | ecosystem: Environmental > Terrestrial > Deep subsurface > Rock core/Sediment | place: Rifle, Colorado... | reverse complement strand
CGCGGTCCGATCCCCCGTTGAAGCTCAACGCGGAGCCGCTCTTCCCCACAGTCCACGCAACTGCTCCGTTGAGGGTCCCGTGGTTGCCGTTCATGGAACTATCCTGCGCCACAAGCCCCGACCCTTCATTGAAATACCAATAACCACCACCTGAAAAAGCGCTATTTGTCGCAATAGCGCCATTTAATAACAGTGTTACAAAAATCACAAAGGATATTTTTTTCATTATTATTCCTTTTTACTTAAATAAAATAATGAGTAACTCCGTCCCCTGCAGTTATGGCAACTGATCGAAGTGGTTCACAAAACGACGATTCCAAAAATGTTATGCAAAAAGCACACCACGATAATGACAGTTTTATTTTAACGAATGACCTTGGAATACAAAGATATTTTATATTCAGGAATTATTCTTGAGTAGGTTCTGGGAAATATTTTCGCCATTATAGGATCGTATGTCATAAAACAGAGCAATTCGTAGTAGTGTCTGTCCTTCCCTTGTATCAACCTGACCATATTCACAAATGGATCTCCTCGATACAGATCCCATGAAATTAGTGTCCCTTGATGGAGAACGTAGATCTCCACAAATTACATGCTATCTCGATTGCGATGATCCTCTCTGCGGGAAGCTTTGGAATCTCCATGCTGAGCCGTTGGAGATGACGGGAAAGCTTGCCGTTCATCATCCCTTCCGTCCCGAATGAAATGTCCACCTGTCCGTTTTTCAGAATTTCCCGGTAGAACCTTTCCTCGACATGTTCGTCGTTATAGGGAAAGGCAAACGCTCCGTAATCGAGTCCGTACTTTTCCCGCACCCATCTCGTGCTCTCCACAGTCTGGCGCACCTGTTCATCGAAACCGATGTACGCATACAATGGGTGGTCGATGCTGTGCGAACCTATGGCAAATCCCTTCCGGATCAAGGATCGGATCTGGGAGGAATCCAGATACGGTTTGATTCTTTCCAGGTAATCATCGAAATCCACCCCCATGCAGATCGCCAGTTCGTCCAACTCTTCTCTCCTGTCGTACGGAATCGACAGGATGGCGGACGGGATGTCCGCGCGATCGAATCCTTTCCTTTTCAACCGTTCCTTCAAGGAACGCGAGACCCCCATGGAAAGGCTCTCCTTTGCTCGCTCCAGAAGAATGCTTGCCTTGTTGCGGTAGAAGAGGGCCTTGTTATCAATGAACGCACTGTTGACGAAGAAGGTCGCGGGAACGCCTTTCCGCAGAAGAATGGGAGCCACCACGTCGTTCAGTTCCCGGAATCCGTCGTCGAACGTGAGGTGGAAGGAACGCCGGGCAAACTCACCGTTCCTTTCGATAGTCTCCAGTAAATCATTCAGGCCGATGGGAACATAGCGCCTCAGAAGATAGTCGAGATCTTCCGTGAATTCTCGTGTTCCCTTATACGGGTACAGGTGACATATGTGTACAACCTTGTCATCGCTGACCATGTGGTAATACGGGAGGAGGATTTGAGTCGGAGATAATGTATCCAGCAATCGTTGCGGGATGCGCGTAAAGGCTCTGGATACAATTTTTTGGTGGAAATGACGCTTCATCATATGAAGAATGCGGGATCCAACCACCAGGATATTTGACCCTATTGCTTCATTGTACTTTTCAGTCACCCGGACGATTGGTTTTCCGAATCGGGGTCCGAGTTCTACTCATGGAAAGGTTCGGTGTAAACGCCGAGGCAATTCTTTCCCAGGGGACCAACTTGAAATTCTGGTTCCCGCTATCGTTGTCCGTGTCCTGCGCAACGAAAAAGCCATAGGGGAAAGAAGCCCCCATCGACCCCCCGACGACGTCGATTCCGTCCGTCCCCGAAACCGCATCCATCGGCCCCGCCGTGATTTGAAAATTCCCGATGTAGGCGTTGCCGTCCTCCCTCTTGTACACGGCGAACTGGCTGTTTCCTTGACTGGAAGCTATCAAATACCCCGTCCCGCCTGCCGCATAATAGATCGTCAGTCCCTCGATGTTGGAAGAAAGATTCGACCCGACGGCATCGACTTTTGTTCGGGTTGTACCGTCTCCGGGCTCTGCGCCGTACTTCCAGATGGCGACCGCTTCTTCCCCGATGTAGAATTTCGCCAGTTCATCGTCGGCCACGCATCCCTCCACCTGCGATCCGACCTTGAAAGAGCGCTCGATTGTTCCCTTGATATTCCCTCTTCCGTCGGCGTGGATATCGTACTGCACCACCTTCCCTTTCTTGTCGTTTACGAAAGCATAATATTTTCCGGTCGATGGACTCTTGTACATGCAGAATCCGTATACGACAAGAGAAGTGGATACCGAACCCACGCGGGTTAGTTGCCTGGTGGAAGGATCGACCTTATAGAAGTCGAGGGAGTTGGTGGTGCGATTGGTCATGCCGACAAGGTCGATCGCCGCACCGCCCAACGGGAACCCGTACCGGATGTCCACATTATTCATTTTGCCGTCGGAAAGGTACTGCAATTGTTTTCCGGCCAGGTCGTACACCGCAATTCCGCCCGACTTGTCCGTTCCGATGATGGTGGATAATGCCGTATCTGCAGGATGAACCCATATCGCGATATCGTCCGCGGCATCTCCGCCGTGAGGCACCGGATCCGTCTCGACGGTGGCCTGAACCGAAACGAGGGCCGAAGCCGACGATCCGAGAAACAGGAGGCAGATGAAGGAAAGAAGCAGTCGTCTCATTGACGATTATTTATTCGTCATCGAGCAGGAGAACAGTAATTTGTCCAAATTCTTTAAAACCATCATTTTGGTAGATGGCAAAAAAATACGCGCTTTTTTTGCCACATCCCAACCAAAAACATTTTTTATCATCCTATACTTTCCTTGTATTTCCGGTATGGTCAACCTTCCCCCCAACGAAGCAGCAAGTACATCCATTTCCTCGAGGATCTCTTTTTGATCGGGGTAAAAATAAATGAGGTAATCCCGCAGGAGATCTACGCATGCGGATCGAGTAATGATGCTGTCTTCCAACGACAGCAGGGTTTGAATTTGCGACCGAAGCGACAAATATTGAGCCTTCAATTTTCTATCCGAAAGATTGACCGGACTGCTGATGCTGGATGAATTACCCGTCCGAATATACGATTTTGCCTTGGGAATATATCTGACCATCTTGCTGCAAGCGACAACTCTACAAAAATATTCTCCATCGATGTCCAAAGAAATGCGTTCATCCCAAGGCCCCGCTATTTCCGTCAATTTCCGGCTTACCAGCCAGGAATCGATCGCCATCCATGCATTCTCGGACATCTTTCTGCGAATCCAATCAACAGGGGTTAGGTCTTGGCAAAGCGAATTCTGAATCCATTTTGTCTTTTCAGGCCGGAAAAAGAATTTCCCCCATGCCGAGGACAGCAACAGATCTTCATCATTCCGCATTTCTTGATCTTCGAGTTGTAAATGTATTTTATCCGGAGATAACAGATCATCCGCATCGAGCCATTGTATATAGTTTCCTTGAGCATATTTCAGTGCTTTATTTCTCGCAGAGCTAGCACCTTTATTTTCCTGAGCGATCACTTTGACCGATTTCGATTCAAATTGTTTCGCAATCTGCAGGGTTTTGTCAGAAGATCCATCATCTACTATAATAATTTCCTTTTCCCCCCATGTTTGATTCAATGCGGAAAGGATTGTGTCCTGTATCCATCTTCCCGCATTGTAGGCCGGTATCAGTATGGAAACCAATTCATTCATACAAAAATCCTTTCCCCTTACTATTGATCGATAAATGCAGGTTCTGCCGACAAGAAACAGGTGGGCTGATCTCTTGTTCCGGCGTTCTATTCTTTGTTACTGTGTTCTCCTGAGGGCCGGGGGATTGGGATATCTCGTAACAGGGATCTCAACGGTCACAGGATGCGGATAGGGAAACGGGGTATAGTCCGAGGCGACCCCGTTGCAGGACGACGGCATGCCAGATGTACCGGTACAATAATCTCTGCCATTGACAAGATAATCTTTCCCGCTGACAACCACGGGGTGGGTGTAGACGCCGTCCACCTGGTTGTTCCAGAACAAGGATGGGCGTGATGTTCTTTGGGTGTTCCCGTCCCATCCGATTTGATCCCGGCAGGGATACCCGCTTGGACTGCCACTGATATTATCGATGGCGATACAAGCCCCGGTTTTGCCCCCACAGTTCGCATCCGATAAACATCGCTGCGGGTAGGTAGACGAAGAACCCAGACAGGCTTTCCCGGACGAATTGCTGCAAAGGACATCCCAGGGATTTCCTCCTGTTTGATAAGTTCTATAGAGAGCCAGATGTATGGGCTTCCCATCGGGTGCCCCGGTGAACGTGTTGTTGAATACGACACCGGTTCCTCCCCGAATCGCCATATCCGTATATATGCCGCTGCCAGGCGAATTGATGAACGTGTTGTTATAGATCTCCCACTTCCTGCAAGATCTCCACCCGTTTACGATAGCATCATGCATCCCGACGTACCCGTCCTGCACCGTGTTGTACCGGAATACGTAACGCCCCCCTTCGCAATCCGTCGTCATCCACTCAGGTTTATAGGACGAATAGATAAACGTGCAATCCTCGATATAAACCGCATCACCCCCGCCAAGACCCAGCGCCCGATTCCAGGAACTGTTTCCGCCGCTTGATTGGTCATCCCGGTAATGAAAAGCGGTTGTCTGCAGATGGTGGAAAGTACAGTGATCGATTACTCCGGAAGTATAGTGGCCGGTAGATGGCTGTACCCATATCAACCGCCCTGATGCGCCTGGTGTGCCCGTCGAGGCATCAAAATAGATATGATCGATCCTCCAATTTTTTGAAGCACCGCCAACAACGAACCCGGCGCTCCCTTTCAGGGTCATCCCGGTCACGCGCCAATTCTTTCCGTAATTCCCCGACACGTCGAATCCATAATTCGTTATGTTGGTGATCCCTATCCCTGCACCCTGTATCGTGAGTCCCCTCGCGGGAGATGCAAGATCAACAACCACGGAAGCGGTCCATGTACAATCCCCTCCGGGAATGGAAACCATATCGCCATCGGAAGCCGCGTTGACGGCAGCTTGTACATCGCTGTTGCTGCACGAGGCAGCCGTGTGGGTATCCGCAGACGATCCCGAGGGGAATAAAAGAAGAGACAACGATAAATACAAGCAACATGCAGAAACTACCATCATTTCCCGCCTTGGCGACATACAACCTCCTGTAGGACACGATTTGATGTTTCCCCGTGTCGGTTGCCGTTAGGTATCCCGTCCGGTTTTCCGATACGCTCTATATCCCATACGTCAACATACCCGGATGCGGAATCGGGGGAATCGCTATCGTTGGAAAGTGAAGGGCACCTCATCGTGATGAAAAAAAACAAGAAATATATCATGTTGATCCCGGCGAGATACGCTTCGGTATAACTATATAAAAGTATAATGATCAGAAACGTCAATTTGAATATTCCGAAATCGAAATTTGAAGGTAAATCCCTGATCGTATTTCTATAAGAGGTCACGACAATGGCTGCAAACAAAAATATTCCGATATATCCAAGATTCAGATAGATATCCAGATAACCGTTATGGACAGAAACCACCCCATAAAGTCCCTTCACGATTTTGAGTCTTTCTACGGTCCAGAAACTTTCAAAACCAGCACCGACAATCGGGTTTGTACCCATACCGACAAGATATTCCCACAATGGAACCCTTTCGGTTAACGTATTGTTGCGTCCTAAGCTCGATATGACAACTCCTTTAACATCGAATGATAATTGCGCGATAAAAAACAACAAGATAGAAACAAAAAAAAGCACATGTACAGAACGGACGTTTCTTTTGAATAATGAAAATTCCGTTACAAATATTATGAATACCCCGGTAATGAAACATACCAATGAAGTAGCACTATTTGACTTCATTAGTAACCAGAAACCCATACTCAAAAACATGATGTCCATGAGGATTACTTTTCTATTATCCGGCTGAATTTGCCAGTTTGATCTTTTCAAAATGCCAAAAAAGAAACAGATGGTAAATATCATACAAATAAGGCCAAGATCATTCTTTTGTCCTGTAACTCCACGGTACATTAACTCCCCTGTGTAGGAGTATGCTCTGCCAATTTTGGGATAATATTTTATGCATATGATGGATAGAGGCAACAGGACGTATGCACATCTCCGGAACACGGTTTTCATTGCTTCAAACGGATAGGGTTCGCTCAGAACCACCAAGGCCATCACCGGATTTCCGATTGATTTGAAAAGTCTCTTGATCAATACGTAAGGGATTTCCGACCACAGTGCACTGATGGCTCCAAAAAGGAAGAACAGGAATATCCAAACATTTCCATTAATGATTTGAAGCAAACGCAATTTTCGCTTATATAATATATAGATACCGGCAATATTCAATGCCAGGAAAACGATTCGATCGAAGGGGCTTCCCTCCATGACCGATTCGGGCGTTTCGATCGGATTCGATAGATTCAGCCAAAAGGAAAGGTATCTCGATCCAACGATCATCAACCAGATGATCGGGACCCAGAGGGCCCGGGAGACATTCGGTCTCCATTGATACTCCAACTTATAAATAACGATAATAAAGAAAACAGATAGAATGAGGGGAATCGAAAGATTCATAGTTGTACGTATTTACATGTTTGGTTGATCGCGAACCTATTTTCGCTCTATGAACAATCTGTGAATCATCTCTGCGGATAAAATTTTGTTTATCTCAACAGTATAGTTTCCATGTCCCCTTATGTGACTATTTACCATTTCCTCCAAAAAATCCTTGTTCAAAAACGGCCGGGAAGTGGTCCGCTTGTCCAATAAGATCTCTCGCACGAATTCCGACAATTCATCGCGAAGCCATACACGAAAATGGTGAAATTTATGGCGCCCCAGAAACCATCTTTCCAACTGCAGAGGTCGAAACGCGTAATCGATTTTCGCCAGCCATTGGGGCATGCCGTAATTGTAGTAATATTCCGACTTGAACAGAAACTCATGATACGATCTGGAAAATATGGAGGATAAATAGTTCGAATTCCCCCCGATTCCCCGATCGGTTCGGATTCTCCGTAACGCGGGATTTCCGTCGGCTATCAGGCGGAGGGCGAACTCGTCCGTTCCGGCAATCCCCGGCGGAGCGCGATACGCAAGTGCCACCAGGTCATTGTCCAGGAAGGGGGTTCGAACCGTCAACTGGGACTGCTCCATGGCAAGGCGGCCGTACCCGTACCAAGGGGTCTGCCTGAACAGGGTAAAGGTCAGCTCATGCTCCCTGCCGATGGAACGGAAGTTCTCAAAAGCATCGTCAATGTCCCTCAGGAAATCCGGATGGAATATCTTTTCAAGGGGGGAAACCGCCTTGAATGTCCGGACATTTCTCAGGACTTCGCTTCCATAATTTCCCGTCATCCGAATCGGGGCGATCTCCCGGGCAATTTGGTTGATGTACAGTTCCGGGGATCCGATGATATCGAGACACCCGTCGGAGATATAGATCGTCCTTTCGGCATAGGCAGGGAAATCCGACAGGAACTCCTTTCCAACCGGCAGCACGATATGTTGTTGATTGAACATCTTGGCGATTTCACGTGCCCGGCATACATCGAAGCTGTCCCGATACACGCTCCCGAACGTGTAACAGGGCAATTCCCCGGGCCGATTATTCCCGTATGCCAGAACGATCCTGGTATCCAACCCCCCGGTCAGGGACATTGCGATCCTGCCATCGGGACGAAAATATCTCGGAATCACGTCATGCAATGCTTCCCGCAAGCCTTCATAAAAGGTTTCCTTTTCCAGAACAGGTTGGTTTTCCAACGTGTCCGGTTCGAAATAGGAATCTTTTTTTAATTCCTTCCCGTTCTGAAACGACCATGCCGAGCCTCCAGGCAATACAAAAACATTGGAGAACAGGGTTCGGTCTTGAAGAACGCACCCGCAGGTAAAATATTCCCCCAGGCTTTTGGGAGAAATTTCCCGCAGCTCCGGCCTGATCGATAGCAAGGACTTTGCTTCGGTAGAAAACAGAAACTGATCACCCTCATCATGATAATAGACTCTTCCCATGCCATATCGATCGGTGAAAACAACGATTTCCCTGTTTCTCAGATCGACGATCATTCCGCGGAAAAAACCATTCAAGAGTTTATAAAAACGATCGCCTTCTTCTTCGTACAGATGTATGAGATAACTCGCGTCGGAATTCTCGAACGCATGGCCTTTTCTTTTTAAGTAATGGATCCGATCGTTGTCGATAAAATTTTCTCCCGAGAAGATCAGTACCAAGTCTCTTGTTTCGTTGAATACCGGCATGCAGTCGGCAAAGGATCCCTTCAGGCATGTCCATCCCGCATAGACTCCCAAATAAGGATTGATATAGGTGCCCGAGGTGTAAAAGGGCTCATGGACCATGCAACGGATCATATCTTTCAGATGTCCTACGTTCTTCTCGTCGGGTTGCCCACTTATTATCCCAGCAATCCCTGGCATTCGGTATTCTCCTACCTTTTCAATGCCCGCGGAAATTAAACCCGGATGATTCGTATCATTCCGGACATGGCGAGTTTTGATTGTCGTGGAATGCCATCAAAATCAGGCAGGATCACCGATCTGGGAATCAGAAACCTTCTTGAACCTGGGCGTTTGATCGTTGCCTTACGCATTGAATATTTGTCGACTATCCAGCTTCCCGTTTGTTTCTTTCCCGTATTTGATCTTATTCAATCGGTTTCTCATGTCTGTCAGGAAATATACTAATTTCTCCGGAAGGTTGTCTTTTATGTCGCGATGGAGATGAAACGTTAATGCGATTTTACCTTTTGATGTCATGGGAATGTAATATCTGGGAAGGTCTATTTTTATAAATCCATTATGATGCTTGAATTCACTCAATGAATCTTTTCTTTTTCCCCTATAAAAGAATTTTGCATACACAAGGTACGGCATTTTTTTCTGCTCGCAGACTTCAACCGCTTTCGCAATCAATGCATTCGTCGGGGCCTTGTCCCGGTGCCCGATCTTGGAGATTACTTGCATCGTGCTCGCAAAATCTTTATCAAAAACAAGTTTTATGAACCCAATCAGTTCACCATTGTAATATGCACCAAGAAAACAGCTTCTATCTAAATAGGTCGCATTTTCTTTTTTTATCGTCTCCAGGTTTTTCCCGTAATGCCAAAAACGCTTCCCCTGCCTTATTGGTGACTCGTTATAGATACCGGCTATTCCCCGAACAAATTCATCATCGAAATTGACAATACTGATTTCTACCCCTTTTTCCTTGGCTTTCCTGACCTTCTTTCTGGTCTGTTTATCTATCTGCTTCGTCCACCAGTACTCGTAGGTCCGGATCGGAATGGCAGCGACATTGTCCCATTCCATATAGTAACTGTAATTCGGGGTCGTTTCCGGTAACTTTTGGGGGAAAGTGAAGATGTCCGCTTTCACTTTTTCCGATTTCATTTTTGCTACGAAATCTTCCGGATTATCGATAAATTCAAAGCCCTCCGCCTGTAATTTGGCCAGCTTTATCATTCTTCCGGATATGGTAATGTCCTTTTCCAAGATCCCTTTCATAATGGATCTCCGATTTTCAATGGCTTATCGCGGGAGATATTTTCCTATTCATAACGTACGAAGCAAAAGCGGAATCGTCAATCCTCTTTATGTCGAATGAACACATAGCCCAAAAAGCTTGCTATCCATGCAAAATGGTGAGCGGACTTGATCAAAAATTTCATGAAAAATTGGTGCCCGAACAGCAAACTGACCGGCAAGATCGAAAAACAGACAAAAAATACCGCGATGAATTTCAGAAACAATCCGGTCTTTCCCTTCAAATCTCGTGATTCCCTTGCTTCCTTCCCTCGTATCCCACCGATCCGCATGTATCTTTTTACATAGAATAATCTTTTGTGGCGCTCGACCGGTACGTATTCATACACCGGTGCTTCATCACACCAAATGATTACATGGCCTTTCTTGATGATCCGCTCGAAGAAATCAATGTCTTCCCCGCCTGACCTGCCATATTTCGGATCGAAATAATTTTCTTCATCGTCAAAAATATGGATATCGAGAAGAACGTTTCCTGTCCGAAAATCTTTCTGTAATATCGTCCCGGTCTGGTACGTCGGTCTTTCACAGAATTTCCCTTTCACGATCCACTCGGGAGGATCGTATTCAAAATAAGGCTTTACAGGACCGAGCACTCCATCCGCATCATATCGCTTCAGGGTTTTGTACAAATTCAACAGCCAGGAACGTGAAGGAAATTCATCATCGTCGATCAACGCAACGTAATTGCCCGGCGCTTTTTTTATGGATTTATTTCGTGCAAGGGAAATGTTTCTTTCCGGTTCAAAATACCAATCGATCTGTAAAGGGTTTTTCTCATGAAAAGACGATACGGTTTCTTCCGATGATTTTTCCATGTCGTTGTCGACAATGACTATCGAGTAATGGAAAAGATCTCCCGTTTCCTGGTAGATCAGTTTGTCCAATAAATTATTCAGGAAGGTCGGACGTTTATATGTACAGAGGCATACCGTGATATGATCCTTGGGACCCGTACGGTTTTGTTCCTGCGGCACCAATGTCATCCATCGTATTCCGGCAAATTCATATCTTTGACAGCAAAACCGACAATGCTTTGTACGTCGTTGCCTGCCCCCAGTGAAGCATCGGCGTTTTCGCCTTCACCAGCGGGTATTGCCGATAATAGAAGTACCCCTTCGGATCCTGCATATTGTCGATCGTCCATCGGGCTACTTTCAGCGACAGTTCAAGCGAGGAATCATCGTGGTCGGAAAAATTGGCCAGAGTCTGGATCGACTGGGAGGCGCATTGGGAATCGACGGGATACGTCCGGTTTTGGTAATATTTCGGCCTTCCGTTCTCTTCGAAAAAATGCCGTTTGTAAAAATGAAGGCCTCGTTTCATGTTTTCCGCAAATTCCGTGTCTCCCGTGCATTCGATGTAGCTTTTCAGGCTATCCAGATTGTATCCGGAATGGAAATTGTCGATCCAATGGTTTTCCGGTGATTCCCCATAGTACCAGGAGCCATTGGGAAGCTGTCTCGTGCAGCTGTATTTCATCGATTCCCTGGCCGTCTCGAGATAACGGGAACCACCGATCCTCTTGGATGTCCGCGCCAGCATGACGGCGCCGAGCATGTTCGAGTTGTGTATCGAGCTTTGCTGAAACGCCAAATAACTCAAGCAAACCCCGGAATCCGTCTGTTCCCGAGGCAATTCCATGATCCAGTCGCATATGCTGACGGCGACTTCCAGATATTTCTTGTCCTCGAGTACTTCGTACGCGTCCAGGAATGCCTGGCCGATGAGACCGGTCCAGACGATGATCGGTTCGAATTTCCTATAGATTCCGCCCCGGCTTGCGAAATCGAAGTGCTTTCCCCAGCTGTAATGCGAATATCCGGGAGATTTGTTCTTCATCAACCACGTAAGGCATGCCTCGGCTTTATCCGCATACCGTTTGATTCCGGTAATCTTGTACATCGTAAGATAACCCCAGGCCATGTAACCCCTTCCGATCGTCGATTCCTGGGGCTTGATCCCCAGGAGGGGTCGGAGATTGAACGGGCTTTGGCGAACGATCTGCAACAAGATCCGATCCAAAAATAGATTGCCGAACGTCAGAGGACGCAAAAAAGAAAGCAGGCCGTCAAAGGGTTCATAGCCGATGTACTGGTTTTCCTCCACCCACCGTTCTACTTTTCTTATGCTGTTTTCCAATTTGTTTTTCATGACATTCCTGTCACCGGGGCAACAGCAAGGGATTCGCACGTTCGGATTACCGGTAAAATAACGGACCCGGAATTTACTGCGTACCGGACGATCCCTTCGAAAAAATCCGGAGTGCATCCATAAGGAGAGGGATCATCTCCCACATCGTGGGTAACAAAGATGAGCCATCCTTTTGCATGACCATTGCTGTCGATGATCTTCTTGATCGACGATGGGCTTGCTCCAAGCCGTCTATCCAGAAAGTACGCGTTAAGGTTATTCAGATCGATTCTCCCTGTGTTGAATGTCTGTTTGCCAGCGCGGCAGCAAACGAAATACCTCCCCGCGATCCGCTTGGTTTGAGGCGTTGCATTGCCCAGAGGAAACGCAAAGGTCCTGAAGTTCCTTCCGGGCAAAATGCTCCGGAGTGCACGCCGGTTTTCAATGATCGATGATTCGAACAGGTCCGGTCTCGTCTGCCATGCATCGGGATGAGCATAGGTATGGCATCCCAATTCGTGACCATCGGAAAGGACATTCCCGAGCATTTCCGGATCGGCTATTTCCCCGGTTGCTGTCGTCTGGTTCATCATGCCCATCGAGATGTAATAGGTTCCCGTCAGTTCGTACCTCTTCAATATCGCTCCACCTACGGTATATGCAGATCTGGGAAAATCGTCGAACGTGAAGGATATGAAGGGGGTTTTGCTTTCCAACCGAAATGAACGCCTGGCAAGGAGGTCGGCTTTCAGCCTTCTGGATCGATCCGGGATTTTTTCCCACAAACTCGATGTGCTCACCTGAATCCGTTTTTTCCGGGGAGAATTCAATATCATGCCTTGATGATGACGACCGGTACGGGTTCCTAATGTCTCGGCCCCAACTTCAAGGCGTCACAAAAGATGGTTTTTAACCTCGTCATCTGCTCTTTCCTGTGGAATGCGATCAATTCGTCTGGGACGGGCCTATCCATGTTCGTCAGAAACGCATAGCAATATCCCAAAAACAGGAAGAATCCCCCCAGCATAAAAGGTTCCGACTTCATTTGGTAAACCGATCGAAAGAGTTCCCAAAGCGGATGCCCCCCCAGAAAATAATCCTTCTTTCCGTGCTTGAACCAGGCTATCCACTTACTGTTGTCCGCGGTGCCGATCGGCCGACCATGGAGGCAGGTTTTTTCCGGGAATGTCCTCGTTTCCCATCCCCTCATTCGCGCGGTAGTTACGGCGGTCCAGTCGATGCCGCCTCCTCGGATGGGTATGTACCCGCCGATCTCTTCGAAACATTCTCGCCGGAAAAGCTGGCATGCCCCGGAAACATGCTCGATATTCGCGAAATGATAGTTGTACGTCCCCGCGGATTCCTCGATAAACGGAGTTCCTGTAACGCCTAAACGCGGGTTCTCCTGGAACTTGGACAGCAGGAATTCCACATATTCCTCTTCGAAGGAGATATCCGCATCCAGGTTTCCGATGACCTCGTATTCGATCTCCTGGACTCTTTGATAGCCCGCGTTGAAGCAATGGACTTTCGCCGCAAAGTGCCGGTCGCTACGGGTCGGCATTCGGACAAGTTCCATCCAGGGATTCCCGTCCAGATATTTCCCGACGATTTCCTCCGTACGGTCCGTCGACCCGTCGCTCACGATCACCCACTTTTCGGGGAGAACCGTCTGGGATACCACGGACCGTATCGTTTTTTCGATATGTTCTTCCTCGTTGCGGGCGGGAGTGATAAGCACGTAGGAAACATCCGAAATCTTTCCCTCCTCCCTGATCCTCGATGGAATGCCGCGCATATCCCTCATCGGTTCTCGGATTGCCGTTTGACGGGAACGTCCCGACGGGTCAAATGCCATTATGGCTACTGGAAGAATTGCTCGATTGTTTTGGCAACAAACCGGACCTGATCCTCCCCCATCTCCGGGAAGATCGGCAAGGACAGAATCTCCCGGGAGGCCCGGGTCGCTTCCGGAAAATCCTCCTCGGCATGGTTCAGATGGGAGTAGGCTTTCAGGTTGGGCAGGGTCACCGGGTAATGAATCCCGGTGGAGATGCCGCTCCTTTTCAGGTGCATCTGCAACGAAGTCCTCAGCTCCTTTTTCACCCGGATCACGTACAAGTGATATACGGCGATCACATCCTCGATTTCCTTCGGGGTAACAACCCCTTGGCCGGGGAGAAGATGAGCATTGTACAGATAGGCCGTTTTCCTCCGATGCTCCGTCCACTCCGGAAGGTGTGCGAGCTTGACCTTCAGGATCGCCGCCTGCAGTCCGTCCAGCCTGCTGTTGACCCCTTCCATCTCATGGTCGTACTTGTCGATTCTCCCGTGGTTCGCGATCATTCGTATTTTCATTCCCAGTTCGTCGTCGTTGGTGACGACAGCCCCCGCATCCCCGTAGGCTCCCAGGTTTTTCCCTGGATAGAAGCTGAAGCAGCCGGCGTTTCCCATCGTCCCGACCTTTTTCCCCTTGTATACGGCACCGTGCGCCTGCGCCGCATCCTCGATGACCTTGAGCCCGAATTTCCCCGCCAGTTCCAGGATGGGATCCATATCCGCGGGCTGGCCGTACAGGTGGACCGGAACGATCGCCTTCGTATTCCTGTTTACCCGTTTCCCGATCTCCGCCGCGTCCATGTTGAACGTGTCCGGATGGATATCCGCGAAAACGACTTTCGCGCCCGTCATCGAGATCGCCTCGGACGTGGCGATGAACGAATTCGCGGCGGTGATGACCTCGTCCCCCGCACCGATGCCTTGGGCCTTCAACACGAGAAAGATGGCGTCGGTCCCGTTGCCCACCCCGATGCAGTGCTTCGCTCCGCAGAATTCAGCGAAAGCCGATTCGAAAGAACGGACAAACGGCCCTCCGATGAATGCGCTATCGGAAATGACGTCGACGATCGCCTTGTCGATCTCTTCCCGGATGCTTCGGTACTGGGCTCGCAAGTCGACGAACGGGATTTCCACGCCGTGACCCTCAGTAAGGCAGTTCCGTGATCATCTTGATCACCTTCGCGGGGTTTCCGGCAACGACGGCGTTGTCCGGGACATCCTTCACCACGACGGATCCCGCTCCGACAAAGGCATTCTCTCCGATGACGAGGCCGGGGAGGATCGTCGCGTTGGCCCCGATCTTGGCCCCCTTTTTCAAGACCGGTCCCGCGAGCGTTTCCTTGACTCCCGGAGAAAGCGGGTATTTGGCGTTCGTGATCACGACGTTCGGCCCCAGCCACGCCCCGTCCTCGATCACGGTGAACTCCGGGACGAAGACCTGGCTGTGCATGCGAACCCCGTTCCCGATGCGGACGTGATGTTCGATCACCGACATGGTCCCGATGCTGACGTTGTCTCCGATCTCGTTCGACTCCCGGATGTTCACCTTGTTCCCCGTCTGGAAGTTCGCTCCGATCCGGTTCCCGGCGTAGATGACCGTATGGGACCGCAATACCGCCCCGTTGCCGATCATCGTATCGAGCTCGCCGGCCCGTTTCCCGCGGGGCGGGGCCCCGATGATGCAATAATCCTCGATGATCGATCCCTCGCCGATCACGACCGCCGGAAATATCCGGTAGCTAACCGTCATCTCAACCCCGTTCCGCCAGAAGCCACTTCTCCACGTTCTCCGTTCCCTGTGCGTCCTCTTCGTTCATCTGGAGGGTGGTGACCCGTACTCCGTTGCGGTACTGGGAGCGGTAGATCATCTGGATCGCCTCGACGACCCTGTGCCCGTCCTTCCAGCCCGCCATCCTTTGCTTCCCGTCCAGGAGGTCCGCGACCACATCCGCGATCACCTTGTCGTGGTTCGAGCTGGTGCCTTTGTACTTGGCGTAATGGTTGGGCCGGTCATTGAAGTCGATGTTATGCGGAAGCGGATACGACTGGACGTCCCAGAAATCGATGGTGTTCAGGTACGATCCGCCGATCCTGATCGTCCCCTTCTCCCCGATGATCGTGATGCTTCCCTCGTAGTTCTTGTTGTACACGCAATTGGTGTAGGACATCGTCGCCATCACTCCGGACTTGAACTTCATCATGGCGACACCGCAATCCTCGATCTCGATGCTGTGGCTCTTCGTTTCCCCGATGGAATTCACCCGCTGGATGTCGCCGAACATGTAGATCATCAGGTCGATGAAATGGCTGCATTGCGTATAGAGGGGTCCTCCTTCCAGGTCTCTTCGTCCCAGCCAGCTGGACCGGTCGTAGTAGCTTTGGGGTCTGTTCCAGAAGACCGCGCAATGCGCCATGTAGATCTGCCCCAGCGCCTCGTCTTCCAGCACCTTCTTCACGAGCTTGATCGGAACGTTGTGCCGGTTCTGCCAGATAACCATCAGGCGGACGCCGTTCTTTCTTGCCGCCTCGTCCATCCGCAGGGTCTCCTCGACGGTCAGGGCCATCGGCTTTTCCACCAGGATGTGCCTGCCCGCGTTCGCCGCCTCGATCGCCATGGGGGCATGCAGTCCGTGCGGGGTGCAAATGTTGATGACGTCCGCCGAGGTCGTCCGGAGCATCTCCGAGAAATCCGTGGTCGACCGGACATTGTAGAGCCCGGAATACTTGTCGCAGACCTCCTTCTTGATGTCGCAGATGTCCACGAGCCGGGCCCGGGGTTCGACCTCGATGACTGCCAGGTGCCTGGTGCCGATGTTTCCGATCCCCACCACGGCGAATTTCACCTTCCGGTCATTTTTCTCGGTCATGTTCCCTTCCTTTTCAAGAATGTGATTTTGCTCGTGGCTGGCTTCAGAGGCTCTTGTACATCTCGATGAATTCGGTCTTGTGGGTTTCCCATCCGTACTTCTCCATGAACTCCCTGGCCTTATGGGCCTTTCGCCGCCGTTCCTCCTCGTTCGACGAAGCCGCCAGAATGGCCTGTGCCATGGAATCGACGTCGTCCGGCTCGAAGAAAAAGACCATGTCTTCGGTGAAATAGTGGGATATCGTTTTCAGCCGCGGGGCCACGACGGGTATGCCGAGGGCGACGCACTCGAGCATCTTCACCGGAAGCATGAGTTCCGTGGCGCAATTCCTGCCGTTCGGGATGATGCCAAGGTCCATCCCGCCGAGAAAGGGGGCCAGCCTATCCAGGGACACGCTCCCCGGGAAAAGGACCTTGTCCCCCATTCCCAGGATCCTGCCCAGATCCTGAATTTCCTTCATGTCGTCCCCGCCGCCCACGACGTAGAATTCCAGGCCCGGAATTTCGTCGCTCAACTTCGTTACGGCCCGAACCGCCAGATGAACACCCAGCCGTTTCGCCACGGTCCCGTGGTAGATCATCCGGAATTTTCCGTTTTCCCTGGAGCCGCCAGGGATCCTTTGCGTACGGTTGAATAACCTGGGGTCGGGAACGTTCATCGCGACGACGATCTTTTCTTCGGGAATGCCCCGCGCAACCATCGCCGCCTTCTGGACGTCGTTGACGCAGACGATGCGACGCGCCATGCGGCAGCAGACCGCCTCCTCCAGGCGCAATGCCCATTCGAGGAACCGGATGCGACGACCGTTGAACTTGGCGGAGAAGGTCTCGACCATCGTGTCGTGCTCGTCCAGGATGATCGGCTTCCCGGAAAGATACGGGGTCAATCCAGCGAACACCAGAAAATTCGGCATGTTGTGCACGTGGACGATATCCAGGGACTTGCGAGCCATGAGTTTCGTGCACTCGATGAACGCGAGGAGGGTGAACCGGAGATAGCAGAGAACATATCGGGCCCCGCTTTTCCCCTGGTACTTCGGCATATCGAGTTCGAAGATCCGGATCCCGTCTTGCTCGTAGAGCCTCGGGGCTTCCTGCTCTTTCGCCGTCAAAACCGTGACGGCATACCCGGGAAGGGCGTTGACCGCCTCGGCCTCGCGGCGCACCCTGCCGTCGAGGGAATAACCCGTATAGGCGATCATGCAAACATGTTTCACCTTATGGCCCCCCCGCGAGTCCATTTCAGGAAATCAGCGGATGATCGACGAATGCGCTGCCAAACCGTGCATTGGTACACGACCCTTTTTTCGGCGTGTGGACCCTGAGAGCATGCGATGGCCCTTTTCCCGTTTCACCAGGTCCCGTAACCGCCTTTGGAATACCGCCCGCAGCCCCCGGTTGAACGAATCGGATGGCCCTGCGCCGTTCATACCAGGCGATGGCCTCCCCGGCCGTGGCGAACCAGGTTTTTTCCCCACGGAGCCTGTCGAGCAAGAAAAGGTAGGCGGCGTCCCAGTTGCGCTCAGGGGCCAGGCTCCGGTCGTGCCAGTTGATCGTGAAGACTCCCCCGTAGACTTTCAGGTCTTCGACCAACTGTCCGCACATCGCCATCGCCTCGGATTCGGACAGGTGCATTCGCCCCGGGTAGAACATCGCGGTATCCTGGACATTCAGGGGCAACTCGAAAACGGTCGAGGTTCCCGGCAAGCGGAAGGCCTGCGTCGTGCCGGAACGGAACCCCACCGCGTCGTTGTATCCGAGGGTGGAGTCGAAATAGACACCGGCTTCTTCCAGGTGTTTCGGCGTCTCGTCGGAAAAATAGAGCCAATGCATCCGCACACCGATCCTTTCCTTGCCCGTGATCTTGCGTACGACTTCGACCTCCTCACGTCCCTTGCCGGGGTCCCGCCATGCATCGATCCCATGGAGACCGACTTCGCAGCCTTTACGAGCCAGGGAAAGGATCGGCTCCTTGTACCGATTGACATCGTATCGGGCGGCCCGGTATCTGCTCGGTTGCCCGTCAAGGCCCTCTCCGGGTCGATCCTTGTAGGGAAGGAAGAAAAAGGACGATTTGAGATCCCTCTCCACCTCCCGGTACCTGTCCAACGGGTACCAGAAATCCGGGCGAAGCCCCATATGAACCAGCGGCAAGGACAGCAGGGCCCGCAGGTTTTTCAGGTACCTGGTGCAAAACGTTTCCCGATCCAGTCCTTTCAGGTATCTCGGTATCAGGGAACGGTAGATATAACCGAATACCGTACGGTCGAATTTATGGTCGCGAATTCCCATGAAATCGATATCGTGCGTCAGGCAGGTGGTGAAGTCGTACCCATGCGGGGATGGGGGGATTTCAACAAGAGGAATACCCTGGCCGAGAATCCATTGCCGCAACATGGCGATGTGTCTTTCCAGCGTGGGGACATGTGCATTCTCTACGGGTTGTCCCTTCCCCAACAGATAATCCACTTCGTCGAACAGGTCATACCCGACGAGAAGAACGTTACAGCCGTTTCGATCGAGAGCAATACCCACAACCTCTTTCCATTTGTCGTACAGGAACGGATTGGGAGGATCAGCAAGGGTTGCTACTGGTCCATATACGGGGATCGAGACACCTTCCCATTCCACCACCCCTCCATTCCGCAGGGAATGGATCTTCAATCCGAACTGACGATGGATGGCAGTATCTTCCGGTCCGAAGACAATGACCAGCTTAGCAGTGGGGATCGGAAAGGCAGGATCCGACGTGATCACGACATCGTATGTCGCGCCTTCCGAGTATGGCTCCCATGGGGTCTTGAAAAGCTCGAAGAACTCCTCCACCGATTCTTTTTGTTTTGTTCTCGATTTGACGCCGATCATTCGAAGTACGAATTGTAATGGAATCAGAAGAACTCGGTTGTCTGATAGAAAAATATCTGCCGGACTTTTCTCTTCTTCATCTCGTCGTATCCGGCCACCCGTTGGGCCCAAAATGCGGATCTATTGTGATGTTCGTAGAACCCGAAGACTTTCGAATACCCTCTCTCTTTAAGCGAAAAGAGAGCCTTCCCTAACAGGGAATTCAAGAGGGCCCTTCCTCTTTTTTCATGAGTCCGTTGTCTTTGCATCCGAAGCCCAATGCCTGACGGGAAACGTCCCTCCCGGTCGTTTTCACCCGCGCCGTTCCCCAGCTCTTTCCTTGGCGGCAGGGATGTGATCCGACATCCCGTTTCTCTTCCAGAATCTTGCCATCTCCGACGGCAGCGGGTTCCAATAGACCCCTTGGTATCTTCTTCGGACATACTCCAGAAATTCTTTGTAGTAACTTGCCGGGTACTCCTCGGGCCCGCGTTCGGCGCCGTTGAAAGCCATATAGTCCGGATGGACGTTCAACAGGGCCATGCCCCCCTTTTCAGCGATCCAGTCCAGTTTCTTTCTCCAGATCTCAATGGACGTCTCACGGAAAAGCACGAACAGCGTGAAGTCTTGTGGCAGAGTGTAGGGAAGTTCAACGTAGCCCTTCCCCAGGGAATTGGCGGGGACCCGAATCGGGAAGATCGTTCTGACACCATCCGACTGGGGTTCGAAAGGATCGGTGTCGAAGGTGGATGCATCGTACTCGATGTTCAATGCGGCAATCCATTCCAAGTTATGGAGCATCGACGGGGTCCGGAACCCGACAGCATTCCATTCCTTCAGGTAGTGGTTTATCTTCTGGGCTCTCGCGAGAAAGATCTCCAGGGATTCGAAATACTTCCCGTCGTGGTAAAGACCGTGGACCCCGACCTCAAACCCCTTTCCCGTAAGGCTGCGTCTCAAGTCCTTCGGTATCGGGTACCGTTCCGGGACCATATTGAACGAGGATCGAAAGCCGAGAGAGCTCTCCATCGCCGCAAGGTCGAGGCACCGGTCTATCCCCCGGGCTGTGTCCACGTCATGCGTGAGAACCAGAGCAAAACGTTTCCCTTCCGGCCATCCCGACCACGATGAGGGGAGAGTTGCAGCGCGCTCATCGATTGGCCACACGTCGCGGTATTTTTTCCACTGCATCCGGACGAACTTCTTGCGCATTGCCAACTGGACCGGCCGGGGGATCAAAGGTTTCAAGCGGTAATACCATTTATTGATCAACACTTTCGTTACCCGGCATGCCTGTACAGTATCTCCCCTACAACCCGGGAAAGGGAAGCCGGCATGTTGTTGAAGATCTTGTTGTAGAAGGCACGGCCATAGGGTTGACCGCGGACGAACGCGTCCGTCTTCAGGTCGTACCGGTAATACCGGATCGTCTCTTCTTTGGTTCCCCACCCGGATTTAAACTGCATCAATCCATGATTGCCAGGCTCGGTTCGCCCAAAGGAGAAACTCTTACACCCGTGCCGGATGCACAATCGGATCGCTTCCCACACGGCAAGGTTGTTTGCGCGAAGATGCTGGTACTCCCTGTCGGAAGCCCCGTATTTGTAGATCGCCTTTCCGCCGTAATGAAGGCAGACTACTCCCGCAATGTTCCTGCCCTTGTAGGAAGCCAGCGCAATAAATCCAAAGCCTCTTGAAAATACATGCTCGTATAATTTTTTAAAAAAAATAAACGGTTGCGGAGGAAGGCCGTGTTCTTTCCTTGTCAGGCAGTTCAGCCTGAAAAATTCCCGAGTCGATTCCTCCGTCGTGAAACAGGTAACGGTCACACCCTCCTTGACGGCCTTCTTGATGTTCCGCTTCGTACTGTCCCGAAAACCCGCATAAATCGATTCTTCCGTACCCGAAAGATCGAGGTTATGACCGCAATAAGTGGAAAACACCGGTATCGAATCGGGAAACGACACCGAGTTTCGAATCTCGATGTATTTCCACCCGGACGCCTTCCCGTAACGGATGACCGAACTAATCCAATCCTGCATAACCGGATCTCCGCTACTTATCGGAGAAAAATAATCGGTAAATGGGAGAGAGACACCCCTCCTTCCTGTCAGGAGGCTTCGGATTTCCATGAAAGGGATAACCACTTCATGTTTTCCGTTGGAAGGAACAAAATATTGAGGATGATACCGGTAGGCTTCGCTCAGCACACGGGCCCAACTCGTGGTGAGAAAATAAGAAAAGTACGGATGGGCCGCCATGATGTCGTCCCATCCCGGGTACTCCATGGGATTCACGACCTTCCATTCCCTATTCATCCCCGGGGGGAATCCCGACACTTCAGTCGTGTGGTTGGGCAGATTCACGTAAGCGTCTTCTGATAGACAGGCCTCTTGATTTCGCTGGCCACATATTCGATTTGTTCGCGGGTCAATTCCGGGAACATCGGCAAAGATACGAATTCCGACGCGGTTTTTTCCGCCACGGGGAACCTTCCCTTTCCCAACCCCAGAGATCGGTAGGCTTCCTGCAGGTGAAGGGGGATCGGGTAGTGAATTCCGCAGTGGATGTCCTGGTTCGCAAGGACGCCGATCAGGGAATCCCGGGCCGGAACACGTACCGCGTAGATGTGGTATACGTGCCTCCCGTAGCCGGCCTCTTTCGGAGTCGTGATCCCGTCCATCCCCTGCAGGAGTTCGTCGTAGATCCCTGCATTCCGGCGCCGGCTTTCGTTCCACGTGGGGAGGTGGCGAAGCTTCACGCTGAGGATCGCCCCCTGGATCCCGTCCATCCGGGCGTTCCAGCCCACCAGGTCGTGGTAATGTTTCTTCGCCTGCCCGTGGTCGCGCAGCATCCGGACCTTCCTGTCCAGCTCCACGTCGTTGGTCACGACGGCGCCCGCCTCCCCGTAGGCTCCCAGGTTCTTGCCGGGATAGAAGCTGAAGCAGCCCGCGTCGCCGATCGATCCCGCCCGCCGCCCCTTGTATTCCGCCCCGTGCGCCTGGGAGGCGTCTTCGACCACGAACAGCTTGCGCTTCCGGGCGATCTCCATGATCGGGTCCATGTCCGCCATCTGGCCGAACAGGTGGACGGGGATGACCGCCTTCGTGCGGGGCGTTATGGCGGCTTCGAGCAAGGCGGGGTCCATGTTGTACGTCTTTTCGTCCACGTCGACGAACACCGGCTTCGCGCCGCAATAGCTGATGGCCTCCGCGGTGGCGATGAAGGTGTTGGGGGTGGTGACGACCTCGTCTCCCGGACCGATGCCCAACCCCACCAACGCCAGCCAGAGGGCATCGGTGCCGCTTCCCACCCCGATGGCGCATCGCGTCGTGCAGAACGCGGCGAACTCCTTCTCGAACTGGGCGACAAACGGCCCGCCGGCGAAGGCGGTCCTGTCGAGCACCTGCTGGATCGCCACGGCAACCTCGTCTTTTATGGATTCATACTGGGCCTTCAGGTCCAGGAAGGGGACTTTCATCCTTTTTTCTCCTCGTCGATTTTCCGCAGGACGCGGGCGGGATTCCCTGCAACGATCGTCCCCGACGGGACGTCTTTCGTCACCACGCTCCCGGCGCCGACGATGGCCTTCTCTCCCACCGTGATCCCTGCGAGGAGCGTCGTGCTGGAACCGATCGAGGAGCCTTTCTTGATCAGCGTCGGGATGCAGACCCAGTCCGCCTCCGTCTGGAGACCGCCTCCCTCGACGGTCGCCCGGGGGTACATGTCGTTGATGAAGGTGACGTTGTGGCCGATGAAGACATCGTCCTCGATGGTCACCCCCTCGCAGATGAAGGTGTGGCTGGAGATCTTGCAGTTCTTCCCGATCTTCGCGCCTTTCTGTATCTCGACGAAGGTGCCGATCTTGGTGTTGTCGTCGATCTCGCAGCCATAGAGGTTGACGAAGTCGTACACCTTCACCCCTTTTCCGAATTTGACGCTGGGGGCGATCTTCTGCAGCGGGGAGGATTCGATTTTCATCTCGTACCCCTCAGGCAACCGCCGTGACGGCGCCCAGGTTCCGGTCGATCTCGACCCTGCCCCCGCCATTTTTCAGCGAGAGCGAGGAGGCCTCGAGGATCTGGATCACCCGGAGCCCGTCCAGGCCGTTGGTCTCCGGCCTCTTCCCGGTCCGGATGCAGTCCAGGAAGTGCTGACACTCCACCTTCAGCGGCTCGACCTGCTTGATGTACGGGGCATACATGTCGCCGTAATGGTACGAATAATGGAACTCGGCGAAGGTGTCGTAGTGGGGCGGCGTCTCCACCCGCTTGTCGTAGATCTTGATCTTCTCCAGCGGCTCGTTGTCGTCGTAGACGATCATCCGTTTGCTTCCCACGATGATCATCTCCCGGACCTTGTTCGGGTCGAGCCAGCTGCTGTGAATCGTCGCGAACCCGCCGTCCTCGAAGTCCAGGGTCATGTTCGTCACGTCCTCGATGTCCTTGTGGATGTGCGCTTTCCCCTGGCAGTTGACGGAGAGCGGTGCTTTCCCCAGCAGGTAGAGGATGATCGAGATGTCGTGGGGGGCCAGGTCCCACGCCACGTTGATATCCTTCTGGAAGAGCCCCAGGTTCAGTCGCCGGGAGCTGATGTACTGGACCTCTCCGATGTCGCGGGCCTTGATGATCTCCTTGATGCGGCGGACGGGGGCGGAGTAGATGAAGGTGTGCCCCACCATGAGCGTGAGCCTGTTCCTCGCGGCCAGCTGGACCAGCTCGTTGGCCTGCCCCGAGGTCTGGGTCATCGGTTTCTCGACGAAGGTGTGTTTCCCCGCCTGGAGGCTTTTCCTCGCCATCTCGTAGTGGAGGTTCACCGGCGTGGCGACGACCACCGTATCCACTTCCTTGTCGCCGATGATCTTCTCGAAGTCCTGGGTGGTCTCCACGGAAGGATACACTTCCTTCATGTGGACCAGCCGCTTCGGGTCGCTGTCGCAGACCAGCTTTACCCGGCAATCCGGCAGGGAATGGAAGTTCCGGATGAGGTTCGGCCCCCAATACCCGCAGCCCACTACGGCAATGGTGATTTTCTTCTGCATGAAAAGACTCCTTTCCCGTTCCCCGGCGGACGGTGCATCACACTTCCGGTTTCTTGTAATATTTCCCGTAATATCGCTGGTAATACCGTCCCGATTCCGGCTCCTCCCCGTTCAGCAGAACGCCGAGCAGTTTCGGCACCCCGATATCCTCCATCGCTCGACGGAACAAGGTGTGCGGGGTGTAGCCCAGGCGGTAGACGAGGATGAAACCGTCCACGACCTCCCGAAGGGCAAGGGTGTCCGAAACCGGGATGATGGGGGGGGTATCCAGCAGGATGACGTCGTAGGCGTCGCGGATTTCCTTCAGGAAAGCGCGGAACTTATCCCCTGTGATCAGGTCCCAGGTGGCGTCGACCTGCGTTCCGCTGGGAATCACGTGGAGCCCCTTCGCCAAGCCGTCCCGGACGGTGTCCCCCAGGCTCACGGAGCCGCCGAGGTACTCCACCATTCCGGGCAGCGGTGTGATCCGCAGCTCCCTGGCGAGGTCGGATTTTCTCAAGTCGAAGTCGACGAGGAGCACCTTCTTCCTGCCGGTGGAGGCCAGGTTCATGGCCAGGTTCACCGTTGAAACGGTCTTCCCCTCCCCGGCGATGGAACTGGTGACCGCAACGGCCTTCAAGCCCCGTAGGTCGACATTGTATTCGAACCGGGCACTGAAATTCTTGAACTGCTCGTTGAAAATCAGGTCCGTGCTCCGGAAAAGGGATCCCCGGTTCGGTTTTTCCGACGGCAATTCAAAGTGTTTGAGGAACGGGATCTTCATGCACACCCGCCTAGAAACTCAGGATGTTCCGGATCTTCTCGCGGTTGACCAGCAGGAAGATGGAGAAAGCCATGGTTAACGTGACCAGTCCCCCGAGCATCGCCGCACGGCGCATGGCCCGTGCCCGCAGGTATTGCTGGTCCTGGACCACCGGGATGTTGCCGAGGATCGGCACTTTGTAGAAATGCCGGAAGTCGCGCGCGTCGCGTAGCCTCAAGTCGAACGTCTCATAGGCGATCGTGCCCCCGAACCCAAGTACCAGGGCGATCAGGAGGGAGACCCCCATCACCTCCTTCCGGTTCGGCTTGAATGGGACTTCCGGCAAGTTCGCAGGGTCGAGGATCTGGAACTGTTTCCCCTTTTGCCGTTTCTCGAGGTTTTGCGAGACGTCCGCTTCGAGCTTCTTCTTCAGCAGGTCGTCGTAAGACTTCTTCTGATTCTCATAATCCCGAATCAGGGAGATCATCTCCTGCTCCCGCCGAGGCGATTGCTCGACCTTCTGCTCCACGGCGGCGATGCTTTTCTGGATTTCCGCTTTCTCCTTCTTGAGGGATGCGATTTCCGCCGTGGTGGATTTCAACTGGGCTCTCATGCGGCGGATTTCCCCGCTCCCGGTTGAGGATGCCGTCGCGGAATTCAGGGGATCCGCGGCTTGATCCCTGTCCCCTTGAAGGGCGGCGGATCGCTGGGTCTCCGCGATCCGCCTCTCGATGTCCGCCACATCCTGCTTGGTTCGGGCGACTTCCGGAATCATGTCGGTGTACCGTATGCTCAGGTCCGCAAGTTTCGCCTTCTTCAACGCGAGTTCATGTTCCAGAGAAAGGAGCGAATCCTGGGGGGTTGCCGACGCCGTTTCACCGCTCCTGGTTGGAGTGGTAACGAACATATTCCCGATCAGGCTGATCTGCGCCTCGAGGAAGACCTTGCGCTCTTCCGCGGTCCTGGTGCTGCTTTCGTTGGAGCGAAGCCGGTCCTGCAGGCCGGTCAGCATGCGGAGGTTCGCATCCATCTGCTGGGGGAGCTCCCCCATGTGCCGGATCTTGTAGTCCTTGACCTCTCGTTCCATCCCCTCGAGTTTCACCTTCGTGGACTTAAGCTGGGAATCCAGGAATTCGGAGGTCCCCACTGCCTGCTGTTCCCTGGTCTCCAGGTTCTCGTCGATGAAAAGAGAGGCGAGCCTTGCCACGGCGCGCATCGCAGACTGCGGGTTCTCGTGCAGGAAAGAAATGGTGAACGCCTCGCTTCTCTCCCGGCTTCTGCCCTGGACGACCTCGATCTCGATGCGTTTGCGCAGCATCGCGAACATTTCCTCGGCGCTGAGATTCTTGCGTTCCCTCTCGAAGAGGCGGAGCTCGTCCATCACCTTCGTCAACGTCGTGCGGCTCAACACCTGCTGCCGGATCGTGGCCATCTGCTCCTCCACCTTGGCGCTGATCGTGGAGCGGACGTAATCCTGCGGGAGGGTTTGCGGTATGACGAGGATCGTGATGCTCGACTTGTACAGCTCCGGTGTCACCACGCAATATACGCTGGCGGCGAACAGGATGGCGAGGACCGAGAATGCGATCTCCCACCTCCGGCGGCGGAACAGCTCGCCGTATTCCCGCAACCCCATTGTCGGTCGAAGGGGCATGGCTATCCCCTAAGGGGCTGCGGGCGATAGAGATACCCCCGTCGCGAGGGGAAAAGCCGGATTCCACGCAGGCTACCGCAGATGAGAGTAATCACCGTTTTCCCTCCGGGATTGATCCGATAATGGAAACACCGGGACAACCTCTTTTGGACCCTTTCGGTTTCCATTCCACCGGATCAAACAAAATCTGTAAAAAGCATGACTTACACCCGATCTCCTTAGCGATCTCGACACCGGAAAACGGGGATTTCTCACGATTCCTGCCGAAACCGGGTGCACAATCTCTGGAACAACATCAATAAAACCAGGAGCAGCAATATTTATACCGGTAATTTTTTTTTCCTCTTTCCTTAATGAATTGATGTGGTTTCCCCGAACAACGCGATGTTTTATCAGGGGGCTTTCTCCAAACCTTTCCGTTTTAGGGAAAATTCGTGCCCGATAGGGGAAAAAGCTTTCTCTTCAGGGGGTCTTTTCTTTTTTTAAGAATTGATTAAGCCAGGAAAATCAATATATTACTTGGCCATGACAACCGTGCTCGACATCTATCCCGAACCTTAATTCAATCGGATCGTATGCTTGTTGAAATCCCCCTTTTCGTTTTCGTTCCCGTCGGGCGGAAGGATTTTTCCTGTTTCCTCCGCATCCGTCGCCCTCACCGTGATGGATTCGCCTCCTCCGGGGGGATCGTAAAAAACCACCATGAAGGGCAGGGATTTGCCCGCCGGGATATCCCGGTTCGCGTTCCCCTCCCCGTACCGCATGCCCAGGAATCCCTCGATCCTGATCCGGCTCATATGGGGCAGCAGCGTTTCGTCGATCAGGTTCCCGGCGTAGACCTCGCTTTTCCCGATCGTCTGGTTATTGTTGTCCAGCAGGGCCGCCAGGATGAGAATTCCGCTGCTGTTGCCTTTCCCGACATTTACCACGTTCCCCTTGATGACATAAAGACTTTCGCCGGTTGTCTGCCGGTTGCGATACCATTTCACGTCCCGGATGTCGAATCGCGTTTTTCCCGTTGCGTCTCCTCCCTTTCCGGGTGCCGCGTTCCCCAATAGAGGGTGATCCAATCTGGGGACGCCGTAGTAGAGCAATCCGCCAGCCAGCAGGAGAACCGAAAGGCCGGCAACGAGGAGGAGGACACGCCCATGCGGTAGGCGGCTGGAAGGAGGCATCGATAACGGTCGAGGCGTCCCGATCTCCCTGGAGGTCACGTTTCCGAATGGATTCGGAGCGGCATCCGCAGGGGATGGAGGATGGAATAATTCTTCCAGCCGTAAACCTTTCCTCTCGGGTTTTTCGGGTGGAATCGGTGCGGGGCTCTCCGTGGAAGAAGCCGCATGTCCAACGGGCAGGGACGGCGCAGGCTCGGGCCGAATCTTGTCGGAGCGGTCGGCCCTGGGGGCCAACCTCTTTTTCGGGGTAGGCGATCCCCTCTTCTCCTGATCCTCGACAGGGACACGGGAGGTTTTCGGAGCGGCAGTGGAAGCCGGGAGGATCGGGGGAACCTCCGGATTCCGCACGATGATGGTTCTCCCGCACTTGCGGCAGCGGATTCGGGCCCCTTTCGCATCCTTCAGAAGCGCCTTGTTCAGGTGAAACCGGGACCTGCAAGAATCACATGTGATGACCATCGCCATGGCAATGCCGTCTCCTGTCGATAACCCCATTTCATTATCGGGAGATGCACCGGGAAAGGCAAGAACCCCCTACCGCTTGGCGTCGCACGGGCATCATCCCGAGTTCGTGCCCGAACGGCCCTGGAATATTTTCCGGACGACCTCATCCACGGCCACTTCGCCGATCAGGATATCGTCCACCGGCAGATCCGAATTCAACAGGTCTGCGGCGATCCGCTTGCTGTCCTCCCGCGGGATCCGGATAATTGCCTTATAGTGACCGGTCTCGACAAGCTCCCCGTACCGTTGGAGGCGGGAGGCCGGGGGAAGGCAATCCGCAAACGTCACCGTGAGCACCTTGTGGGGGGCGTAGGCCTGGATCAGATCCGCCAGCCTTCCGTCGAAGATGATCCGGCCCGCGTCGATGATGATGACCCTATCGCATAACTGGCTGATGTCCTCCATGTAGTGGGATGTCAAAAGCACCGTGGTTTTCCTGTCCTGGTTGTAACGCCGGATGAAATCGCGGATGTTTTTTTGCGCTACCACGTCGAGGCCGATCGTCGGCTCGTCCAGAAACAGGACTTTCGGATCATGGATCAGCGCGGTCACCAGCTCGCACTTCATGCGCTGGCCGAGGGACAGCTTCCTGACCGGAACGTCCAGGATGTCCCGGATCTCCAGGAGATCGCTCAATTCCGCGAGGTTGCGCTCAAACTCCCCGTCGGGGATCTCGTAGATCTCCTTGTTGAGGAGGATGCTCTCGCGGGCCGGAAGGTCCCACCATAGCTGGTTCTTCTGTCCCATCACCAGGGCAAACTGCTTTTGGTACTCCCTCTGCCGACGGGCAGGGGTAAATCCGAGTACCTTGGCATCGCCGCTTGTGGGATAGAGAATCCCGGACAGCATTTTCAGGGTCGTGGTCTTCCCGGCGCCGTTCGGACCCAGAAACCCGACGAGTTCCCCTTCGGAAACGGAGAAGGAGATCCCGTTGACCGCCGAAGTGAAAAACGTCTCCCGGTGGAACAGTCCCTTCAGCGATCCCCGGAGGCCGGGCTTCTTCCGGTACGATTCGTAGATTTTGGAAAGATTCTCGACCTCTATGGTCGCCATGAGAATCCCATGGTCGTCAGCTGGAAGCGCTGCTGTATTTTGCAAGACTTGCCCGCCAGAGGAGCAGCGAGAGGCAGAAGAACGATACCGTGTACCCGAAGGCGAACAGGATCCACCGCCAGCTGAGCAATCCCAGAAAGGCTTTGGCGGGAAACGCCACGGCGAGGAGGATCGGGAGAACAAAGGTAAAAACGACCCGCACGGTCCCTGGGAATATTTCCGGGGGGAACCGCCCCAGGGTCATGGCCTCGCGGTACAGCCAGATCACGTTTTCGCTCTCGATGATCCAGATCGTGATGCTGGCAGAAAGGATGTGGATTCCCAGCACGATCAGCACCCCGGAAATGAGGAGCAGGACGTACAGGATCACGGCGCCAGCCGTTATCGGGGCGGGGAGTTTCCCGGCGGTATAGAAGATCAGAAGGACGATGGGGACCAGGAAAACGATATCCAGAACATCCGTCAACCGGGACATCGAGTAAAACAGGGCATTGACCGGCTTGCTCAACACATAATCGAAGTTCCCCCGCAGGATGTCGTTTTTGAATTGGTAGATCCCGCGGAAGAACGCCTGGGAGAAGACATCGATCAGATTGAACGTCAGGAAAAAGAAGATGACCTCGTATCGGGAATACCCGGCAAGGGTTTTCGTGAAGCGGAAGATGGACACGATCAGGAGCAGGAAGAATCCGAACCGGATCAGCTTTCCGAGGAGATAGGAAGCCGAATCGACCCGGCTCGACAGGTATGAACCGATCGCCAGTGCGCTCAGGCGCTTCCAGACCCGGAAATGTTTCCGCAGAATCTTCATCGCATTCGTCCCCGCCGGCAAGCGTTCAGATCCCCTCTCCCGTGAAGCGCATAAGCCCCCTTGCCCAGACGAACCTCGCCCCAAGGATGCACAAGCCGATCCAGATCAGTTGCAACCCGATACCGCCGGCCACTTGGAGGAAGGGCATTCGCCCCAGATACACCTGTATCGGGAAGTACAGGAGGTAGAAAAAGGGAAGGCTTGCGAAAACCGCGAACAGGCCGCTGGCGAGGATGTCCAGCGGGAAATACGCGCCGGATGCGAATTCCAGGAACCAGTCGAACAGAAACTTCGGACCCATGGCCTCCCGGGACCAGAAAGCGATCAGGTTGACCGTGTAGCTCAGGAGAAAATACAGGATCAGGGCCAGGGAGGTGGAAACGAAAAACAGGGCCAGCCAGGGCCATTGGATCTGGATCAGGATCCGGGCGTCGACAAGCACGGAAAAGACGGCCACTTCGAAAACGGCGGTGAGGGTGTGAAGACACCTCTGGGCAAGCTCCCGGAAGAACACAAAAAGGAGGTGGTGGACCGGTTTGACAAGGTACGCGGAAAAGGTGCCGTCATTGATTTCGGCCGCAACGGACCTTGCCTGGGTTCCGAAAACGATGGAACGGAGAACGCTCGCCCCCAGGACGAAGGTAACCAGCTCGTTTCGGTCGTATCCGGCAAAGGTTCCCGTTGGGGAGGTCAGGGTGTGCCAGACGAAATAGAGAAGCAGGAGAACGAGGATGTTCCGAAGACGTCCCAGCAGGAAATTGAACCGGTACTCCAGTTCTTTCTGCCAGCTGATCCGGAAAACGGTCCAGTACTTTTTCATGGTTCCCCGGGGTGGTGCACCAGCGTGATGGTACCAGATTTTCCGCGGAAGGTGCCTCTCGATTTCCGGATCGCCCCCCGGGAGATGCCGGGGCGATCGGCGATCATCGGCCGGCAGGCGGTGCTATAATCGGGTTCCCCGGAGACCGGGGGAACGACGTCTACGCGCGGTGACCATCGGATGAAAAGGCCGTCCGGTTTTATCGCCCTCCTCCTGCTTTCCGTCCTCCTGTCGACGCTGCCGCCGCGCGAAGCCGCCCTCGCGGCCGATCCCCTGACCGTCGTGGCGGTGGGCGACATCATGATGGGAACGGACTGGCCGGAGGACCTCCTGCCGCCGCGCGACGGGGCCGGCATGTTCGACAACGTCCTGGAAAGCCTTCGCGGGGCCGACATCGTCTTCGGGAACCTGGAAGGACCTCTGGCGGACAGCGGCGAAGGGGTAAAGTGCAACAGGAAGAGGCGGGCGAAGGGGGGAAAGACCCTGTGCTTCGAGTTCCGGACTCCCACCCGGTACATAAAGCACCTGGAATCCGCGGGCTTCAACGTGATGAACGTCGCGAACAACCACACGTTCGACTTCGGCCTCGAGGGAGTGGAGAGCACCCTCGCCGCGCTTGAAGAGGCCGGGATCCAGGCCACGGGGGGAGACAACGTCGCCGCGTTTTGCATCCGGGGGAAGGCCGTTGCCGTCGTCGGGTTCTCCTATTCCCCGCCTTCGCCGCATTCCCATTCCCTGCAGGACCTCCTGTCGGCGATGGAGATCGTCGGGGGATTGAAGGAAGACTTCGACCTGGTCATCGTCTCCTTCCACGGGGGGGCGGAAGGGAAGGACGCGTTGCGGGTGCCGGATGCCGACGAGGTCGACGAGGTCTTCGCCGGGGAGAACCGGGGAAACGTGGTCCGTTTCGCTAGAACCGTGATCGACGCTGGCGCCGACCTGGTGATCGGTCACGGGCCGCACGTGCCGAGGGCGATGGAAGTCTACAAAAGGAAGCTGATCGCCTACAGCCTCGGGAATTTTCTGACGTACGGCAGGTTCAATATCCAGGGGTCCAGCGGGGCGAGCTACGTGCTCAGGGCCGAAATCGATCTGGAGACGGGCAACTTCAGCAGCGGCGTGATCGTCCCCGTGGAGCTTCTCGACCGGGGAATTCCCTTCCCCGATCCGGAGAAAAAAGCGGTTAGGATCATCCGGGAGCTCACGGCGGAACGGCAGGTGGAGCCGGGTCTTGTCATCGGGGAAGACGGCGTCCTGACACCGGTTGCGCCGCCGGAACCCTCCTCGACGGAGCAATCCTCCCCATCGAACCGGGATTAGATTTCGTCGGCCGGCTCGTCCAGCGGAAGCCGCCGCGCGCCCACGAAACGCTTGATGAAATAAGGGGCGTCCAGGCGGTCGATCGTGACCTTGCGGTCACCGGAGGACGCGTGGATGAACCGGTTGTCGCCGAGATAGATGCCGACGTGGGAGGGAAACTTGGCGTACGTGCGGAAGAACACCAGGTCCCCGATGGAGAGATCCTCCTTGCCCACCACCTCCCCGAGGTGGAACTGCTCTCTCGCCGTCCTCGGAAGCACGATGTTCAGCAGGCTGAAGACCTTCTGCACATATGCCGAGCAGTCGATCCCCCGCAGGGAACTCCCGCCGAACCGGTACGGGATGTCGAGCATCGCGTGAGCGATCTGGATCAGCTTCTCCTTGATGCCGCTCGTGCCGCTTCCGACGGACGGAGGCTCGGCGAGCCCCTTGACTTCCCGGACGACGGGTGAATCCGCCAGTTCCTTCAGTCCTCGCGCAAGCCGGGATTCGGGAGAGGCCGCCGAAGGAGGCGGCGGCGCGGAAGACGCTATCGCAGTCGGCGCGTTCTCGGTTTCCTGCGGCGCCAGAGTCGCTGGCCTGTGGACAAGGATCCGAGTCCCGGACCGGAGCCTCCTGGGGTTCCGGATGTGGTTCAGCTCCTTCAGTTCCCTGGCCGACATGTCGTACATCCCGGCGATCGAGGAGAGCGTTTCCCCCTTCTCTACCGTGTGGAGTCGGGTTTCCGGCGGTTGGGACCCACCGGTTGCGCTCTCGTCGCGGGAAGCCCGGTTCCCCGGTTCCGGGGCGGCCGCCGCGGAATCCGATCCTCCCTGGCGAAGCGGGATCGTAAGCCGCATGCCCGGCATCAGCCGGTCGGAGGCAAGACCGTTGGCCTCCATCAGGGCTTCGGCCTTTACGTCGTACCACCTCGCGATCCTGGAGAGGCTGTCCCCCTTCCGGACCGTGTAGAGATCCTCCGCGCCAGCGGCGAGGGGGAGGGCCACCACCAAGGTCGCGCAGAGGATAAAGGCGTAACGTGGTTTCATCGGCTCTTCTTATCCAGGGAATGAAAAGGCTTCGGCGTTGATGGACAACAGCCTTCTTTGAACAATTTCCGTGACCGGGGGGCGTTTGTCAAGCCTTTCTCTTCCCCCGTACGGCGCGCTCGATGTCTCTCCGGGCGTCCCGTTCCGCCATGTCCTCCCGCTTGTCGTAGAGCTTCTTCCCTCGTGCCACCCCGACCTCCAGCTTCAAACGGGGCCCCTTGAAATAGAGCTTGAGCGGGACGAGGGTCAGGCCCCGCTCCCGGGTCTTCCCCAGAAGGTAATCGATCTCTTTCCGCTTGAGCAGGAGCTTGCGGGTACGAAGGGGATCGATCACCCTCAGGTCACCGTGGGAATACGGCGAGATGTGCATGTTCTCGATGAACGCCTCGTCCTCGCGGACGGTCCCGTAGGCGTCCTGGATGTTGATTCGGCCCTCGCGGATCGACTTGACCTCGTAGCCGTGGAGGACGAGGCCGCACTCGAAGGATTCGAGGATATGGTACTCGTGCCGGGCGCGCCGGTTCGTGCTGACGATCTTCTCGGGCAGCGTCTTCTTTTCCATCTCAGGTGCGCTCGTGGCGGTGTGCTCCGCCCACCACGGTCAGACGGGTGCGCTTCCCGTCCGTACGGTCCACCAGGTTCCGGATCGCCGTTCCTCCCTCTCCCCCGGGATCGTCTGCCACGACGAAATCCGCCGGTGCGCCGCGCTGAAGCACTCCTCCCGGAAGGCCCAGCGCCATCGCCCCGTTCCCGGTGGCCGCGCGGAAGAGGGCCCGGCAAAGCTCCTTCTCCGGCAGATTGCCGCGATAGAGGGTGCGGGCCGCCCGCATCTCCTCCCACACGCTCAGATCCGCCACCGATCCCAGGCTGTCGGTTCCGAGGGCAAAGGGGACGGCGGTGTCCACGAAATACGTCACGTCGGGCGAACCGTTGCCGTGCGCCGCGTTGCTGCGGGGGCACAGGACGAACCGCGCTCCGCTCTCCCTCAATGTTCCGATCTCCTCCCGGGAAAGGTGGACATTATGCACCAGGATCAGACCGTCCCGCAAAACCCCCGCCCCCTCCAGATACTTCGGGATCGGGATCCCGATCCCGTGGAACCAGGAGACGTCCTTCCCCACAGCGGGATAAAGCCGGCTCGCGACTTCACCGCCGCCGGTCCGGAGGAACTCCATTTCCGCGGGGGACTCGGCCAAGTGGAGGCAGACGGGAATCCCCTTTCGCGCCGCGAGATCGGCAAGGCCACGGAGAAGAAGCTGCCCCACGGTGTACAGCGTGTGGGGGGAAACCCCTGGGGTGATCATCCCGCTGCCCTTATCCGCAAACCTCTCCAGCCGACCAAGGATCTCCTCAACGGCCGGCAGGACCTCCCCGGCGGATTCCCGAGCAAAGCCGATCCCTTCCGCAAAGACACGCGCCCGCAATGGACAGGATTCATAGACGCCGGCGTCTGGCCCTGCGATCTCCCCCACCGTCGTAGTCCCCGAGGCAAGCGCCCCGGCGGCGGCCGACTCGAAGTTCCGCCGAAACTCCTCCGGCGGGGCCCCGCGTTTCCAGGCGATGACGCGCAGAATCCACTCCACGAAGGAGAAGGAACCGGCCGAAGCGCTCTTTCCCGGTGTTTCCAGACGAGGAACCTGGAGGTGGGTGTGGGCGTTAACAAGCCCCGGGAGGAGGACCGCGCCGGGGAACTCCCGCCGGCTGAACCCGGAAGGCAGGCCCCGCTCCACGTCCCTGGGGGATCCTGCCGTCACGATATCCCCCCCCGAAACCGCGATCGCGCCGGGGGACAAGACCTTGTCGGCGCCCAAAAAAATGCGCGAGGCGATGTAAACCGACTTAAGTATGGGGACGTTCTTAAACTTTTTAATGAATTTCGCCCTTGCCATTAAAAAGTTTAAGAACGTCCCTGATCTTAAGTTATCGGGCGGCCGCGACCTTGGAGCGCTGGCTCGCAGGCTCGACCTTCTTCTTCACCCCGGTGATCCGGTTTTTGGCGTCGACGTAGACGAGCGTGGGCTGGAAGCCGGCAAGCTCCTTCTCGTCGTAGGTGGCGTAGTTGGCGATGATGATGAGGTCCCCCTTGCTCACCTGCCGGGCAGCCGCGCCGTTCAGGCAGATGACCCCCGAGTCCCGCTCCCCCTTGATGGCATAAGTGGAAAACCGGTTCCCGTTGTCGATGTTGTAGATGTGGACCTGCTCGTACTCGATCAGCCCCGCCGCCTCCAAAAGCGTCTCGTCGATCGTGATACTCCCCTCGTAATGGAGCGCCGCCTCCGTCACCGTGGCGCGGTGGATCTTGGATTTCAGCATCGTGCGCATCATGTTGCGGACCCCCCTAGGGTGATATTGTCGATCAAGCGGGCCGGTCCTACCCGGGCCGCCACGAGAATCGTCATCGGTTCCGACGGGGAGCGCGCCGGGGACAGCGTCTCCGGGTCCCGGGCCTCCACGTATTCCAGCTTCGCGCGCGGCTCGGAAAGAAACTTCGCCCGCGCGACGTTCACCAGCTTTTCCGGGTCCCTCACGCCGGCGGCATACAGGTCCCGCGCTGCGCACAGCCCCTTGTAGAGGCACAGCGCGGCGTGCCGGTCCTCCCCCTCCATGTACTGGTTCCGGGAGCTCATCGCCAGGCCGTCGGCCTCGCGGACGATGGGCGCCCCGACGATCTCGACGTCCAGGTCGAGGTCGCGTGCCATCCGACGGATGACGGCGAGCTGCTGGAAATCCTTCTCGCCGAACACCGCCGCGTGCGGCCTGACGACAAGGAGCAGCTTAGCCACCACGGTGGCCACGCCCCGGAAATGCCCCGGGCGCCTTGCGCCGCACAGCCCCTGCGATACGCCGGTCACATCGACGTACGTCTGGTACCCGTCGGGGTAGATCTCCTTCACGCCGGGGAGGAAGACCGCGGCGACCCCCTCGCCCGCAAGCATCGCCAGGTCGCGCGCCTCGTCCCGGGGATAGCGCTCGAAATCCTCCCCCGGGCCGAACTGCGCCGGATTGACGAAGATCGACGCCGCGACGGTATCCAACCCCCGGGCCTTCGCGATCCGCACCAGGCTCAAGTGCCCCTCGTGGAGGGATCCCATGGTCGGGACGAACCCGATCCGCTTCCCCTCTGCGCGCTGCGCCCCGGACCATGCCCGCATCGCTTCCGGAAAGCGTACGGTTTCCATCAGAACGAATGCTCCTTCCCGGGGAACTTCCCTTCCCGCACTTCGTCCGCGTATGCCCGGATGGCGTCCTGCACCGGTTTTTTCAGCTCACCGAACCGCTTCACGAACTTCGGGCGGAACTCGTCGAACAGGCCCAGCAGGTCCTGCATCACCAGGACCTGTCCGTCGCACCGGGGGCCGGCGCCGATCCCGATCGTGGGTATTTCCAGACGCTCGGTGATCCCGGCAGCGAGGTCGGCAGGCATCCCCTCGAGGACCACCGCGAACGCTCCCGCTTCCTGTACCGCCAGGGCATCGTCGATCAGGCGCTCCCTCTGTGCGTCCGTCTTCCCCTGCACCCGGTACCCGCCCATCCGGTGGATCGACTGGGGGGTAAGGCCCACGTGTCCCATCACCGGAATGTCGCACGCTGTGATCGCGCGGATCGTCGCCTCGACGTTGCGCCCTCCCTCGAGCTTGACCGCCTCGGCCCCCTCCTGAAGGAGCTTCCCCGCGTTCCGGATCGCCTCCTGCGCACCGGCCTGGAAGGAGAGGAACGGCATGTCGGTCACCAGATACGCCCGCTTGCGCCCACGGGCCACCGCGCCGGTGTGCCGCGCCATGTCCTCCATCGTCACACCGAGGGTATTCGGGAGGCCCAGCACCACCTGGCCCAGGGAATCCCCCACCAGGAGGATGTCCACCCCGACCTCGTCGAAGATCTTCGCGAAGAGCGTGTCGTAGGCGGTGATCATCACGATCCTGCGCCTCTCCGCTTTCATCCGGACGATGTCCAGAACGGTGATCTTCTTCAAGGTTACCCCTTTAAAACCGGGACGGTCCTGAACTTTACTTTAAGAACGTCGTTGATCGCCTGGGGACGTTCTTGAACTTTATCAACTCGGAGCTTTGGAAAGTTCAAGAACGTCCCCAAGGCATAAAGTAAAGTTCAGGACCGTCCCAAAAAAAAGCCTTCCGGAATCGTTCCCGGAAGGCCGAAAACATGCTCCCTGGCCCGCGGGGGAAATGATCACACATCCTTCCCCGCGTTTCCCGACGATCCCGTCTCGGTCCGGTGCTACCTGGATCCCAGCGGTATGTAGTGGTGCATCCCGCGTTTCACACTCTTGACTTCTCTCACGAGATGTTCAAGGTCGCGGGGGCTTTCCACGAAATCGATCTCGCTCGTGTTCACCACCAGGAGCGGAGTCTCGTTATAGTGGAAAAAATACTCGTTATAAGCATCGCTGAGCGCCCTCAGGTAGTCAAGGGAAATGTTCCGCTCGTACTCCACCCCGCGCTTGCGGACCCGGGAAAGGAGCACTTCGGGGCGGGCCTGGAGATAGATCACCAGGTCGGGGCGGGGGACCGTCGGCAATAGGAGCCTGTAGATCGAGTCGTAGAGGGCGATCTCGTCGTCCTCCAGGTTGATCAGGGCAAAGATCTTGTCCTTGGCCAGGACGTAGTCCGAGACCACCCCTTTTTCGAAGAGGTTTCCCTGGGCCAGCTCCCTCTGCTGGCGATAGCGCGAGAGCAAGAAGAACAGCTGCGTCTGAAAAGCGAATTTCCTTGGGTTTTCGTAGAACCGCTCGAGGAATGGGTTATGGCCGACCTCCTCCTGGACCAGGCGCCAGCCGAACTGGTTGGCCAGGATTTTGGCAAGGGAGGTTTTCCCTACGCCGATCGCCCCCTCGATCGCGATGTAACGGGGGTTGATCCGATCGCCCATGTCCGCTCAATTGTATTCAGCAGCCGAAGACATTGTCCACTCAATTCGCAGCCGCCCCCCAAATCATCAGGCCATGATGTTTTTTTCGTCACTTGTGCATTCGGCCGTCCTGTTTTCGGAACTTCGAGTCGGTCTCCGACTTGATCGAATTGTGATTATGACAACTTGAATTTTCTCTTTCTTTTATGGAATATCATGGAATTGGCACCCTGGTATCCTGATGGGAAGGGGGGCAACCTATGGAGCCAAGTAAAATCGTCGTGCGCTATCTGGATGGAAAAATCCTCAAAGGCACCACCCAAAATTTTTCCCCGAACAAGCCTACCTTTCATGTTCTGCCAAACCATCCTCATAAATCGAAGGAACCAATGGAAATCTCGATGAGTGATCTGAAGGCGGTTTTTTTCGTCCGGGATTTTTTGGGGAACAAGTTATACAGAGAGAGAAAACGATTGTCTTCAGACGAAAAACCCCAAGGCCGCCTGATCGAAGTGACCTGTAAAGACGGTGAAGTCATCGTGGGATCCACGACGGGCTACGACCCCAAACGTCCCGGCTTTATCGTTTTTCCTGTCGACACGAGGGGAAACAATATAAAAGCCTTCATCGTATCCAATGCCGTGAGCAAGGTTCGAACCCTGTAATTCTGTTTACCCCACATCAACGCCGGCAATCTTCCTGTCCCGGTTTGGACGGGGATTCGGGCGGAATCAGAGGCTCCGCAAGGCGCGCCAGTTCCATGTACCGCTCCGGGGCGACAGTTTCGGCGCGGGAGGAAGGGTCGATCTCCGCACCGGCCAGGAGCCCGCACCAATCCGGCGTTCCTCCCCGCAGGAAAGGGACGGGGGCGTTGCGCAGCGTCTTTCTCCTTCTCGCGAAGGCCGCCCGCACGACCGCCTGAAGCCCGCGAAACGTCTCGTCGGAAATTCCCGGACGAAACCGGATGGAGACCACCGCCGAGTCGACCTCGGGGGAAGGGAAGAAACAGGTCCGCCGGACCGTGAACTCCTCCCGGATCTCCGAAAGAACCGCCAGGTAGACCGAGAGGATCCCGTAGGCCTTCCCGCCGGGCGGGGCGCACAGCCTCTCGACCACTTCCTTCTGCATCATCAGGACCGCGCTGGGGAAGATCTCCCGCAGGTCCATGAGTCGAAGGAGGATCGGGGAGGAGACGGCGAACGGCAGGTTGCCCACGACCGTTCCTCCTTCGGGAAAACGCTTCTCCCATTCCTCGTCCGGCAGGGCGAGGAAATCCGCCGCGACGATCTCCACGGAAATCCCTTCGTACCTGCCGCGAAGATACGCCGCAAGACCGCGGTCCACCTCCACCGCTACCGTCTTTTGCCCCTTCTCGGCCAACAGATCGGTGAGCGCCCCGAGGCCGGGGCCGATCTCCAGGAAGGGCGGCCCCATCCGCAGGGCGAGGGAAACGATCTTTCTTGCGATGTTGCGCTCGTGGAGGAAATTCTGCCCAAGCCTCCTTCGGGGCGAAAGGCCCAGCTCCGACAGGAGCCGGCCGGGATGTTGAGTGTCCCATTTCATGAAGTGGGACACTCAGCGGGAAAAGCGCGACGCCGCATAGGCGTTGAGGTCCAGGCCGGAAGCGCGGCCGGCGGAGAGGCGGCGCTCCCCGAGGAACGCCACCATCGCGGCGTTGTCGGTGCACAGGGCGCGGGAGGGGAGGTGGACCCCTACCCCTTCGCGTCCCCCGTCTTCTTCGATCCTCTCCCTCAGCCGGGAATTGGCCGCCACCCCTCCGGCGAGGACGATGCGGGGAATCCTTTCCCGCCTCGCCGCGGCGAGGGTCTTCCCCGCCAGCACCTCCACCACCGCCTCCTGGAACGATGCGGCGATGTCCTCCACGCGGGCGATCCGTGCATCCGGAGAGGCAAGGAAAGTCCGGAGAGAGGTTTTGAGCCCCGAGAAGGAAAAGTCGGCGGAATCCGGCGAGAGCCACGCCCGCGGGAAGGGAAACCGCGACCGGTCTCCCTGCCGCGCGAACCGGTCGATCGCGATCCCGCCGGGATACCCCAGCCCCAGCTGTTTGGCCGCCTTGTCGAACGCCTCTCCGGCGGCGTCGTCGCGGGTTCCTCCCAGAAACATCACCGCGTTTTCTCCATCGACCCGGAAGAGGGAGGTGTGCCCGCCGGAAACCAGGAGTGCGACGTAAGGGAAGTCCGGCCTGTGCTCCAGGAAGATCGCAAAGAGGTGCGCCTCGAGGTGGTCGACGCCGAGGATCGGCTTCTCCCAGGCGAAGGCCAGCGACTTGGCGAAGCACAGGCCCACGAGGAGCGAGCCGATCAGGCCCGGCCCCGCCGTCACCGCGATGCCATCGATGCCGTCCTTTCCGGACTTCGCTTCCGCGAGCGCCTGCTCGACAACGGGAACGATCGACCGGATGTGCTCCCGCGACGCCAGCTCCGGCACGACCCCGCCGTACGCCTCGTGAACGGTAACCTGCGAAGCGACCACGTTCGACAGGAGCCCCGCGCCGGAGTCGTAGACCGCCGCCGCGGTGTCGTCGCACGAGCTCTCGATCCCCAGGACGCGCATCTTCTTAACTTACCACGGGCGGGGGGAGGCCCGCACGGAAGGCACTGCGCCTCAGTCCGCGACTTCGTTCCCGCACATCGGCGATCGGCTACGCCACCTCGGAGGGGGGCTCCGTTCGTGGCTCGCCGTGCGGTGGACCCGCACGGCTGCGCTTTACCTCACTGCGCCCCCCTCCTGCGGCGGCTCCGCCGGACGCTCCTTGCTGATGGAACGAAGCCGCATCCGGCAATGCTCTGGTGGCGCCCGCTGCCTGCGAACGCGGTCTGTGCGGAAGGCGCACGCCGAAAGGGGGCCTCGCGCAGCGTGCAGCCACAAGCGCGGAACCGGCGCAGGCCACGCGTTCCTGGCAACGGAGAGCTTGGCTGGCGGTTACGGGAGACCGAAGGCCGGGGAAGGGACCTTGGGGCACGTTTGCTGGACGAAGCCGGGGAGCCGTGGCGGATCGCCAGCGAGGTCCCCCCTGAGGCGAAGCGACTTCCGCTCATGGCGCACACCAAGAGCGGGCGGCTAGAGGATGTTCGCGGCGAGCTCGGCGAGGGGGGAGCGCTCGCCCTTGGCCAGCAGGACGTGCCCGGCGAGGGTCTCGCCCTTGAACTTCTCGACGGTGCAGGAGAGCCCGTTGCTGGCCGAGTCGACGAAGGGGTTGTCGATCTGGTACGGGTCGCCCGTCAGCACCACCTTGCTGTTCTCTCCCGCGCGAGTGAGGATCGTCTTCACCTCGTGCGGGGTCAGGTTCTGGGCCTCGTCGATGATGATGTACTGGTTGGGAATCGACCGCCCGCGGATGTAGGTGAGCGGCTCGATTTCCAGGATCCCCAGGTTGATGAGCTCCTGGTAGCCGCGCATCCCCTGCCGCTTGCGGCGGCTGAACCCGAAGAGATACTCCACGTTGTCGAAGATCGGCTGCATCCAGGGCTTGAGCTTCTCCTCCACGTCCCCGGGCAGGAACCCGATGTCCTTCCCCATCGGGAAGACGGGCCGCGAGACCAGGAGCCGCTGGAAGACCTCCTCGTCGGAGGTCTTGCGCAGCCCCGCGGCGATCGCGAGGAGGGTCTTCCCCGTCCCCGCCTTCCCCGCCAGCGTCACCAGCTTGACCGTGTCGTCGAGCAGGATGTCGAGGGCGAAGTGCTGTTCCTTGTTGCGCGGCCGGACCCCCCAGACGTCCTCCTTGAAAGCGGGGAGGGGGCGGACCTTCTTCCGCCCCGCGTCGTACCGGCCGAGGGCGGAGGCGTGCGACACGCCGTCCCGCAGGACGAGGTACTCGTTCGGGAACAGGTCCTCTGCGCCCGGCGACGGGGAGCTCTCCGCCGCCGCGTAGAACGCGTCGATCCATCCCTTCTCGACCTCCACCTCGCGGAATCCCTTGTAGAGCTCCTCGATCTCCACCCGGCCACTCTCGTAGTCCTGCGCGCGCAGGCCCAAGGCGTCGGCCTTGATCCGAAGGTTGGTGTCCTTGGAAATGACCACCACGGGGAGGTTCTTCTCCCGGGCACGGACGCTGAGCGCCACGGCGAGGATGTGGTTGTCCTCCTTGCCCCCGTAGAGCTCGGCAGGTAGGAGCGAAGTCCCCTCTCCGCCGAACGCGACGCGCAGCTCCCCCCCGTTTTCGAGGGGCACCCCTTCCGACAGGCTTCCCTCCTCTCGCATCTTGTCGATGAACTTCGACACCGTCCGGGCGTTTCGCCCGAGCATGTTCAGGTCCTTCTTGAAGTGATCGAGCTCCTCGATCACCGTGATGGGAATGATGACGCGGTTGTCCTGGAACTTGAAGACGGCGTTGGGATCGTGCAGAAGGACATTCGTGTCCAGCACGAAGTTCTTGATCATCAAGGCTCCGCGCTCATTTTAGCTCGGTGAGCTTTTGCCGTGCCATCGAGGCGGAGGGGGACTTCGGGTATTTCGACTGGACCAGCTCGAACAGGATGCGCGCGTTCTTCCGGTCCTTGAGCGCCAGGAAGGAGAGTCCCTGCTTGTACATGGCGTCGGGCGCCTTGTCACCGCCCGGATACTTGTCGATCACATCCTGGTAGGAGAGGATCGCATTCTCGTAATCCTTCTCCGCGTAGAACGTCTCGCCCTTCCAGTAGAAGACGTTCGGCAGCAGCTTGTGGTCGGGGTACTTCGACGCGAACTCGGTGAGGATCTGCCGTCCCTTGCGGGTCTCCCCGCCCTTGATGAGCCCCAGCGAGTAGTCGTACATCTCCTCCGCGTTCTTCCAGTCCTGCGGAACCGGTGCGGGCGCCGCGGAAGATGCGAGGGAAGCGGCCGCCACCTTCTCCATCTTCTCCTCCAGGGTACCGACCCGGCGGTTGATCTCTTCCACCCTGGCGGTCTTTTCGCTCAGCTGGGCGATCTCCTTCTGCAGCTGCACCTTCGTCTCGTCGGCGCGAGTCGTTGCGGCGACAAGGTCCGACTTTACCTGGTCGTAGTTCGCGGTGAGGTCGGCCACGTTTCTCTGCAGGGAGGAAATCTCTCCGGTCTCCACTCGGGCCGGGGATGACGGCGCGGCGGCCCGGGTAGACCTGGCCGCCGCGACCTCCTTCTTCAGCGTTGCCATATCCTCCTGGAGCCGGACGAAGGCTCCCGTATCCGCGACCGCGCAGCCCCCCGCGGCGGCCGCCAGGGCCCCAAGGCAAAGAAGACGTGCGAGCTTTTGAACTCTCATGCGATCCCTACTTCACCACGAAGTGGTCCCGGCGGTTCTTCGCCCAAGCCGCCTCGTTGTGCCCCGGATCCAACGGCTTCTCCTTGCCGAAGCTGACCGTCGAGATCGCGGAAGCCGGGACGCCCATGGACACCAGGTAGGCCCTTGCGCTTTCCGCTCGACGGTCCCCCAGCGCCATGTTGTACTCGGAGGTCCCGCGCTCGTCGCAATGCCCTTCGATCAGTAGCCGCAAGCCCTTGTTCTTCTTCAGTTGGTCCGCCACGCCCGACAGGATCGGCTTGGCGTCCTCCCGGATGAACGACTTGTCGAAGTCGAAATGGATGTCCCCGAACGGCGACGGCTTTTCCTGGGTGACCGCCACCCCCGCGGCTGCAACTTGCGTCTCTCCCGCAGGGCCTTCAGGCTTCAACGGTTCGGAGACGATCCCGCTCGGGGCCTCTTTCTCCCCTACGGCGGGGGCAGCTGCAGGCTCGGTCGATTTCACCCCCTGCTTTTTCGCGCATCCCAGGGCGCACAGCATCATCACCGCGAGAACTGCCGTACCCCACTTCCAGACCTTTCCTCTGTTGTTCATTCCTTTCTCCTCTCGTAAAATTTATAGAACCGCCACGACCGGAGCACATCGTGTTTTTCTTTGAGGACCATCGGCTATCTTCGAGGAGACCATGCAGGTGAACCCACCCCGGAAAGCCCGGAAAACAGGCTTTTTCCCCATCGGCCGTCTGCAGAAACGATTCTGAGCTCAGAATAACCCTTTTTCTGAAACGTGTAAACCACGTACCGCCCGTCCGGGGAAAAGGAAGGATCGGTGAAGTCGCCGTCTCCCGACGCCAGGAGCTGCTGGTCGGACCCGTCCGGCTTCACGACGTAGATCGAGAAATTTCCCCCGGCCTGGGAAGTGAATGCGATCCGGTCGCCCGCCGGGGACCACGAGGGGGAAGTGGAGTATCCTCCCACATGCGAGACCCGCTGGTCCGCCCCGCCGGCAAGGTTCCGGACATACACCTGCGGCGACCCGCTCTTGTTGGAGACAAACGCGAGTCTTCTCCCGTCCGGCGAAACGGATGGCGAGACCTGGATCCCATACCCCGCAACGACCTTTTCGGCATTGGAACCGTCGAGGCGCACGCGGTAGATCTCGGAGTTTCCCCCCACGCTGACCGACGCGTAGAGAGCGTCTCCGCCGGGGGTGAAGCTTCCCGGGGACTTCGAGTTCCCGAACTTCACCAGTGCGCGCTCGGAGCTGTCCTGCAGGTTGCGCAGGTAGAGGACGGGGACCCCGGTCTTGAAGGACGTGTAGGCGAGCAGGTTCCCGTTCGGCGACCATCGGGGAAACAGGTTGAAGCTCCGGTTGTCCGTGATCCTGCGGACGTCCTGCCCGTCGAGGCCGACGATGTAGATTTCCTTGTCCCTCCCCCCCCGCGGCGTCGCGGTGAAGGCGATCTCCGTGTCGAAGATCCCCCGGACGCCGGTGAAGGCGTAGAGGATCTCGTTGGCGAACTTGTGGGCGATCGTCCGGAAGCTGCGGGCCGGCCCGGTGTACCGTCTCCCCGCCATCAGGTTCCCCAGGGTCGAATCGTAGAGCCGCATCTCCACGACGATCTGGTCCCCCCGCGCCTCCACCTTCCCGATGACCACCGCCTCCGCCCCGATCATCTTCCAGTCGGGGAAGGAGAGCGGCTTCCCCGTAAAATGTGTGGGGAGGATCTTTTCGAGATACGACTGCGGAGAGAGGACCTCGAAGAGGGCGGTCATCCTCAGGTCGTCCGAGACCACTTTCGGGATGGCGGCGGAAAGCGACGGGTCGGCTCCGACCACGACCAGGTCCGGCAGCGCAACGGGCATCCGCTTCCCGCCGGGCGCGTTGATGTCGATGTACAGGATGGCGTGTCCCGCCTCCGGAGTCAGAACGACCGCGAGTGCGAGGAGCAGCGGACCCACCAGGCGCCTGATCATGATTCATTTCCCCCGTAGAACCGGAATCCCACGTCGTAATGATCCTCCCCGCCGCGGAGTTGTTCCGGAGGAACGGGGAGCGGACTGGCCTTCTGGATGGCCCGCCGCACGGAGTCGTCGAAATACGGGTTCCCCGAGACCTTCTCCATGCGGAGGTTGGATACCTTTCCGTCCTTCTCTATGGTGATTCGCACCTGGACCGTGAGTTTCCCCGCGTCCTTCTGCGCCAGCTCCGGGACGGTCCAGTTCGCCCGGACCTTTTCATCGAGCGCCCGGGCGTAGGCCAGGATCTCGGGCGAAACGCGAACGGTCCCGGCCGCGCCCGGCATCCCCCCTGCCGCGGGAGGCTTCGGGGTCCCCCTCGCCTGCGGCGGCACGCCGGAAAGATCGACGCGGTGGGCCACCCGCTCCCCGATCCCACGGACAGCGGCCTTGATGTCCTTTTCCCGCTGGATCGTCTCCACCGCGTCGCGGACCTGCGTCCTCGTCGCCCGCTCCTCCCGCATTTTACGGATCTTCTCGGAAAACTCCCGGGTCTCCGAACGCGAGATCTCCCGGGCCCGGGCTTCCGGCGGCGCGGCCTTCTTCCCCTTCTTCGCCGGGGGCATGGGCGAGGCCTTGGGTTTGGCCACGGGGGCTTTCCCTCGCTCTTCCCCGGCGGTCGGCTGGGTTTTCGGCGCCGCCTCCGGGACAGGAGGGTTGAACTGCCCTCCGCTGATCAGGTCGACGACGGCCACGGGGGCGACGAGGACGGGGGGGACGCGCAGGGCCATCCAGACGGCGCAGAGGAGGAGCGTCAACGCGTGGAGACCCACCGAAAGGGCCAGCATCTTACGGAAGAGGAAGTCCCTCGGCTCCATCGCCAGGGAGAGTGAGGACACCTTACCGCTCAAGCGGCTCGGTGACCATCCCCAGCTTCTCAACCCCGGCGTTGCGGACCTCCGCGATGACCTTCACCACGAACCCGTACGGAACGGTCCGGTCGGCGCGGAAGTAGACTTGCCGGTCCACGCGCTGCGCCACGATGGCCGTCAGGGCGGACTGGAGACGGTTGAACTCCACCGGCTGCTTCCCGATGAAGATCCGGCTGTGCAGGTCTACCGTGATCACCAGGCGCTCCTCCTCGGCGCGCATCGCCTTTGCGTTGGCCTGGGGGAGGTTCACGTCGACTCCCTGGGTCAGCATGGGGGCGGTCACCATGAAAATGATGAGGAGAACCAGCATCACGTCCACGAGGGGCGTGACGTTGATCTCGGACATCATCCGGCGGTCGCCGCCGTTTCCCGTGGACAGGGCCATCGCGCTACACCTTGCTGATGTTGCGTTCGAGGAAGTTGACGAACTCGATGGTGAAGCTGTCGATCCGCGTCGCGATCGTCCGGACCCGGTTGACGAAGTAGTTGTAGGCCATGACCGCGGGGATCGCGGCCGCCAGCCCCGCCGCCGTGGCGATGAGGGCCTCCGCGATGCCGGGGGCCACGGTGGCCAGCGACGCGCTCCCGGAAGCGGCGATCCCCGAAAAAGCGTTCATGATTCCCCAGACGGTACCGAACAGGCCGATAAACGGGGTCGCGCTTCCGGTGGTGGCCAGGAAGGGAAGGTAGGTTTCCATGAGGGCGATCTCCTCGTTGGCGGCCTTCCGCATCGCCCGTTCGATATTCTCCATCGGGAACTGCCCCGTGCGCGGGCCAACGGCGGCCGATTCCACGCCGCGGCCCCGCTGGATCCGCGTCAGCTCCACGTACCCCGTCCGGAACACCTCGGTCAGCGGGGTTCGCCCCGACTTCTCGGCCAGGTCGAACAGGATGGCCAGGCTTTTCCCCTCGGCGAAGGATTTGACGAACTTCGCCTGGTTCCGTTCGATTCCCTTGAAGAGCTTGAACTTAAGGAGGATGATCGCCCAGGAAACGACGGAGAATACGATCAGCAACACGAGAACGAGCTTCACGATCGGCCCGGCGAGCAGGACGTGCTGGAAAACTCGCGTGTCGAAGATCCCAGCCGCCGCCGGAACGATCATCAAAGGCATTCCGAAAGATAGCATCAAGTAAAAGACCTCCTATCGATAATAACTTCTCTATATATAGGAAACTCCCCCGCAATTCAACGGCCTTGACAATTCCGGTACGTAAAAATAGGATACCTTCCTGACAGGGAAAAGAGGAGGTGGGGATTGAAAAAATCGCGCAACACCCGCCAGCGCACTGTCATCCTCGATATCCTCCGGATGAGCGAATCCGCCCACCCCACCGCCGACCTGATCTACCGGGAAGCCCGGAAGGTCCTCCCCAACATCAGCCTGGGAACCGTTTACCGCAACCTGAACTTTCTCCGCGAGGAGGGGCTGGTCCACGAGATCCGCTCGAACACCGAGGCGTCGTCCCGGTTCGAGTACCATCGCCCTCCCCACGCCCATTTCCACTGCACCAGCTGCCAGGCCGTGGTCGACATCCCGCTCCCGGATGTCCTCCGGAACTTCGAGTGGGACAACACCCTCCCCGTCTCTTCGGTCAAATCCCTGGAGCTGCATCTCCTCGGCGACTGCACCGACTGCAAGTCGGCGCAGAACTAACCCTTAAGACAGATTCCCGGCCGGGCACAAAAACCTGGACGGTCCGGGATTTTACTTTTTTATCCCCGGGCGAAAAGTAAAGTTCCGGACCGTCCCTAAAAAAAGGGGCGCCATCCGGCGCCCCTTTTTTCGTTGCGCTCTCTTCCGCGGCGATCAGGCGAGCTTCCTGCCTCCTTCGGCCGCCCACTTCTCGAGCATGTCGGTCGTGACGGACTTGGGACGCTCGAGGGCGTACCCCAGGCCGCGGTCCCAGGTGAGGTTGCACAGGACGCCCAAGGCCCGCCCGATGCCGAAGAGCACGGTGTAGAAGTCGTACTCGACGACGCCGTAGTACCACTGGATGACGCCGGACTGCGCATCGACGTTCGGCCACGGGTTCTTCGCCTTCCCGTGCTCCCTGAGGACGTCCGGCGCGACCTTGTAGATCATGTTGACCAGCTTGAAGAGCGGGTAGTCCGGCAGGTTCTTCAGGCAGAACTCCATCTGCGAGATATACCGGGGGTCGGTCTTGCGCAGCACCGCGTGGCCGTACCCCGGGATGACCTGGCCGCTGTTCAGCGTATCCCACAGGAACTTCTTGAGCTCCTCCTCGGTGGGGAGCTTTCCTCCCAGCTTTTTGAACACCCCCTGGCACCATCCCAGCACTTCCTGGTTCGCCAGGCCGTGGAGCGGGCCGGCCAGGCCGTTGATGCCGGCGGAATAGGCGTAGTAGGCATCGGAAAGGGCCGAGGCCACGAGGTGCGCGGTGTGCGCCGACACGTTGCCCGACTCATGGTCCGAGTGGAGGCAGAAGTACATCCGGGCCACGTCGTCATAGGGCTTGCCGATCCCCATCATACGGGCGAAGTTGCCGCCCAGGTCGAGCTTCGGGTCCGGGGGAATGTGGGTGTCGCCCTTGTACTTCATCCGGTAGATGTACGCCCCGATCGACGGCAGCTTCGCCATCAGGTTGCAGGCGTCCTCGAACATCGGGTCCCAGTAGTCTATCTTCTTCATTCCCTCGCCGTATCTCTTCGCGAAGATGGATTCCCGCTGCATTGCAACGATGGCGGCGGAGAACATGGTCATCGGATGGGTGTCGCGCGGCATGGCGCGCAGGACGTCGAACACGTACAGGGGGATCTGGGAGCGGACTTTGAAATCCTCGACCGTCGCCAGGGCCTGCTCCATCGTGGGGACATCGCCGGTCATCAGGAAATAGAAGAATCCCTCGACGTAAGGGTACTCGGACCCGGGGACCTTGGGAAGGGCCGCGAAAGACTCGGGGATCGTCTTCCCGCGGAAGCGGATCCCTTCCTGAGGATCCAGGTAGGAGATGTCGGTCACGAGGCAGCGGACGTCGCGCGCGCCGCCGATGCACTGATCGATGGTGACCTGGTCGATGACCACCTTGCCCTGCTCCTTGACCAGCTTGGTGATGCGTGGACGGTGCGCCTGAATCTTCTCGAAAAGCTTTTCCTTGAGCGTCGACATGCGGTCGAACCCCCTTTCATGGGATAGCGGTAGTTGCCCGATCAGTTTCCGACGGTGTTACGGGTACCCTCCTTTCCGTTTTTGGTAGTTTTTCTCAATTATAACAACCGGGAGACGGCGCTCCATTCGCGGTGCGGCAATCACGCCCCCTTCCCGTACCCGGAGTACTGCCAGTAGAATAACGTCAATGTGCTTGATTCGGATCTTGCAGATTGTATACCGTATACAGTCTTACTAACTTAATAGCAAGAAAGGTTTCGGCAAGTCAAGCCAAAAGCGACCCGTTTGACCTGTTGAAATTTCCCGCGTAGGATAAGCAACTTGCAAATCGACCGGAAGACCGGGGTCGGCAGGGGGGAACCGGGAGGATTCGGGTGGGCGTTTTAAACGGGAAAATCATCGTTTTCGACGGGGCATGCGGCACGAATCTTCAGCGCATGCATCTGCCCGCGTCCGCTTGGGGGCGCTACGCGGGATGCAACGAGTACCTCAACCTGTCGGCCCCGGACGCGATCTCGGAATTGCACGGGGCTTTCCTTGCGGCCGGTTCCATGGTGCTGGAGACGAACACCTTCGGCGCCAGCGACATCGTCCTGGCGGAGTACGGCCTGCAGGACCGGGTCGAGGAGATCAACGCCGCCGCCGTGGAGTGCGCACGGGTGGCCATCCGGCGGCATCAACCGGACGCCCTGGTCGCCGGAGCCGTCGGGCCGACGACCAAGCTGCCGTCCCTGGGCCATATCCCGTTCGAGGAGATGGCAAGGTCTTACTCCGGGCAGATCCGCGCGCTGGTCACGGCGGGAGCGGACCTCCTGCTGATCGAGACGTGCCAGGACCTCCTGCAGGTCAAGATCGCCCTGGTCTGCTGCTTCGAGGAGATGGAACGGCTCGGGAAAAGTGTACCCGTGATGGTCTCCCTGACGGTGGAGAACACCGGGACGATGCTGGTGGGCTCGGACGTGGCCGCAGCGGCCGCAGCGATCGAGCCGTTCCCGGTCTTCTCGATCGGCCTCAACTGCGCGACGGGGCCGGAAGGCATGAAGTCGCACATCCGCTATTTGAGCCGCCGCTGGCCCGGCAGGGTGTCGTGCATCCCCAACGCGGGGATGCCCCAAGTGATCGACGGCCGGACCGTCTACCCTCTCGCGCCGGAAGCCTTCGCGGCGCAGATGAAGGCGTTCGTCGAAGAGGAAGGGGTCAGCATCGTCGGAGGCTGCTGCGGCACCACGCCGGAGCACATCCGGTGCCTGGCCAAAGCCCTCTCGGGGGTTTCGCCCGCACAGCGCAGGCCGCAATGGGAGCCTTCCCTTTCCAGCCTTTACCAGGCCGTCGAGATCCGGCAGGAGATCCCGCCGCTCCTGATCGGCGAGCGGGCCAACGCCAACGGCTCCCGGCGGTTCCGCGATCTGCTCCTGGCGGACGATTACCCCGGGGCCCTGAAGGTCGCCCTCGAACAGCAGGAGGACGGCGCCCACGCCGTGGATCTCTGCACGGCGTACGCCGGGCGCGACGAGAAGGCCGATCTTGTCGCACTGACCCGACTGTTCGCGCAGTCGCTCAAGATCCCCACCGTGATCGACTCGACCGGCCCCGACAGCATCGAGGCGGCACTGCGGACGCACCCCGGCCGGTGCCTGGTCAACTCCGTCAACCTGGAGGACGGCGGGAAAAATCTCGAGCGGATCTGCCGCATGGCGAAGAAATACGGCGCGGCCGTCATCGCGCTGACCATCAACGAAAAGGGCATGGCAATGTCCGTCGAGGAGAAGGTCGCGACGGCCCGCGCCATCCACGACCTGGCTGTTGGCCGATATGGCCTGCGCCCGTCCGACCTCCTGTTCGATGTCCTCACGTTCACCGTCGGCTCGGGCGACCCGTCCCTGGCCGACGCGGCGAAAACGACCCTCGCCGCCATCCGGTACGTCAAGGCGGAGCTGCCGGGGACCTTCACGAGTCTGGGCGTGAGCAACGTTTCGTTCGGCCTGTCCCCCCGCTCCCGCAGGGTCCTCAACTCGGTGTTCCTGCACGAGGCGGTCGAGGCGGGGCTCGACGCCGCGATCGTCGACGCGGCCAAGGTCCTGCCGTTCGTCCGGATCCCGGAGGAGGACCGCCGCGTCTGCCTCGACCTCATCTACAACCGCCGGAAGGACCCGCAAGTTTCGCCGCTCGCCGACTTCGTCCGCCACTTTTCGGACAAGAAGGAGGCGGGAAGCAAGCCCTCGGGTCGGGAGGAATCCGCGCAATCCCCGGAGGAGCGCCTGTCGGAGAAGGTGGTCGCCGGCGACAAGGACGGGCTGGAGGATCTGCTGGAGATCCTGCTGACCCGGCGCCCTGCCGCCGCTATCATCAACGAGTTGCTCGTACCCGCGATGCGGCACGTGGGGGACCTGTTCGGGCGCGGGGAGATGCTCCTTCCGTTCGTTCTCCAGTCCGCCGAGGTCGTGCGGCAGAGCGTGCACCACCTGGAGCCGCACCTGGCGGGAGAGGAGAGGGACGCGGGGAGGAAGATGCTGCTGGCAACGGTCGCCGGCGATGTCCACGACATCGGGAAAAACCTGGTCGACATCCTTCTCTCCAACAACGGCTACAAGGTCTACAACCTCGGGATCAAGGTTCCCGCGGAGACGATCATCGAGAAGGCGCTGGAATACGCGGTGGACGTCATCGGCCTGAGCGGGCTGCTCGTCAAATCGGCGATCGTCATGCAGGAAAGCATGCCCCAGTACGCGGCGGCGGGCCTGACGGTGCCGATTCTCCTGGGCGGGGCGGCGCTGACGGAAAAGTTCGTGGCGGAATGCTGCGTCCCCGGGTACCCCGGCCCGGTCGTGTACTGCGCCGATGCGTTCGCGGGGCTTGCGGCCATGCGCGCCCTGGAGAGCGGAACCCTCGCCTCCACCCGATACGACGCGGGGGCCGCCGTGCAGCCGTTGAAGCCCGGCGCAAGGAGCGAGCGCATCTCCCGCGACCACCCGGTGCCCGTCCCCCCCTTCCTGGGAGCCCGGCGCGTGACGGACATCGGCGCGGAGACCCTGTTTCCTTACATCAACGAGCAGGCGCTCTTCCGCGGGCGGTGGGGATACCGGCGGGGAAAGCTCTCCGCTGCCGAATACGACCGGCTCATCCGGGAGAAGGTCCGCCCGATGTACGAGGGGCTTCAGCGCCGCACCGTGGAGGAGGGGCTCCTCCGACCGGAGGTCGCCTACGGCTACTTCCGCTGCTTCTCCGACGGCGACACGCTCGTCGTCGAGGACGGCGGGAAGCGGCACGCGTTCCCGTTCCCCCGGCAGAGCGCCCCCCCGCACCTGTGCATCGCCGACTACTTCAAGTCGCGGGAGGAAGGGGGCGACGTCGTCTCCTTTTTCGTGGCCACCGTCGGCGCCAGGATCGGCGAGTCCGCGCACGAACTGTTCTCCGCGGACCGGTACCACGACTACCTCATGCTGCACGCCTTCGGGGTGGAGGTCGCCGACGCCCTCGCCGAATACTGGCACGAGGTGATCCGCGGGGAGCTCGGCATCGGCGGGCAGAAACCCGAGGGACCCGGCGGCTACGTCGTGCAGGAGTACCAGGGCTCCCGCTACGGGTTCGGCTACCCGTCGTGCCCGGACCTTTCGGCCCACAAGGCGGTGTTCGAGCTGCTCCACCCGGGGGAAATCGGCGTCACGCTGACCGAGGCGATGGAGATGGTGCCGGAGCACACGACCTCGGCGATCGTCGCCCACCATCCCCAGGCGAAATATTTCGCGGTGTAGGGAGGAGTCGGCCATGAAAAAATACATCTGCGCGAACTGCGGCTACGTCTACGACCCGGAAAAGGGAGACCCGATGAACGCCATCCCCCCGGGGATGGCGTTCGCCGACCTCCCGGAGGCCTGGGTGTGCCCCATGTGCTACGCGGCCAAATCGCAGTTCGACGAGCTCGATTGAACATGCGCATCCCGCCCCCCCGATACCGGCTTCGCCGCCTCGGAGGGGGACTCCGTTCGTGGCTCGCCGTGCGATGGACCCGCACGGCTGCGCTTTACCTCACTGCGCCCCCCTCCTGCGGCGGCTCCGCCGGATCCTCCTGTCGCGAGCGTAGCGGAGACAGGGAACGTAGCCGCACCCTACCCGGAGCGTGCCACACGTACGGAAGACGCACGCCGAAGGGGGGCCTCGCGCAGCGAGCAGCCACAAGCGCGGAACCGGCGTAGGCCACGCGTTACGAGGGGGGACACTCCTCGCGATAGAAAGCGCAAACTTCAGGAATGTCCCCCGCAATGCGGGCGGTTACGGGAGACCGAAGGCCGGGGAATGGAAGTGGGGGCACGTTTGCTGGACGAAGCCGGGGAGCGAGAACCCAACCGATAGAGTTTATAAGGAGGGTTCGAGCTCCGAGGCAAGCGCCGAGCGAGTAGCGAGGAAAAGGCGCCCAAGAGGTCGCCGGCAGCTTGCCGAGGCGGACCGCTCCGGATAGGAGCGGCGTGGCGGATCGCAAGCGAGTCCGCATGAGCCTCGGCGATCACGCCATCGGCCGTTGCGGCCGCCTCGCCCGCTTTTGCCCTCCGCAAGGTCGGGCTCTTCCTCCTGTTCGTCGGCGCGGGCTCGGGGTTCGAGCCCGAATGGCGAGATACGTAATGCCTGGGACGCCCTGAGGGTTCGAACCCCCCTGAGGCGCAGCGACTTCCGTGCGGGCTGCATGTGAACATCGCCGGGTGCGGCGGAGGGAACGCAGCCGATTGCGGCTGCATGGATCAGGAGCGAGCGAGGAAGCCCTTCGCCAGGAGGTAAAGCTCGAACGACTCCTTGCGGGTCGCGGGCGGGCGGATCCGGCGGACCTTTTCGAACTCCGCCTGCAGCTCCTTGAACACCCTGTCGGCTTCCGGCCCCTCGAAGATCTTGGCGAGGAGCGAGCCGCCCTCTTTCAGCGTGTTCCGCGCGAGGGAGAAGACGACCCGCACGAGGTCGGCGGAGCGGGCCTGGTCGGTGAACGCGATCCCCATTGTGTTCGGGGCTGCGTCGGAGACGACGACGTCCGCCTTTCGCCCGAAGAACTCCAGGATCCTTCCGGGCAGGGAGGGGAGGGAGAGATCGTCCTGGAAGAAGCGGAAATTTTCACCGGGCAGCGGTTCCATCGGCAGGATGTCAACGGCGGCGACTTTCCCCTTCTTCCCCACGAGCGGAAGCAGCACCTGGCTCCAGCCCCCGGGGGCTGCGCCCGCGTCGATGACGAAGTCTCCGGGGCGCACCATCCTCCCCGCCTGGACGATCTGTGTGAGCTTGTAGGCAGACCGCGACCGGTACCCTTCCTTCTTGGCCTGCAGGTAATAACGGTCCTTCCGCCGGTACATGTTTCCCATGCTATCGGAACCCCGGCGTGGTTGACAGCGGGAAACCCCCTACGATAGATTCATTCTGCCCATGTTGGGAAAACCGGTCGACATCGACGGCGTTTTCGGCTATCTGCGAGACGATCTGCGCAAGGTGGAACGGGCGCTCGTTTCCAACCTGAAATCCCCCGTTCCCCTCATCCCCGTCGTGGGGAAGCACATCACTCTCTCCGGCGGCAAGCGGTTCCGTCCCGCCGTCCTGCTCCTGTCGGCGGAGGCGTGCGGATACACCGGCCCGCGCCGGACCGTCCTGGCGGTCGTGACCGAGTACATGCACACGGCGACGCTTCTGCACGACGACGTGGTCGACTTGGGAAGCGTGCGCCGCGGGCGGCCGTCCGCCAATATCCTCTTCGGCAATTCCGTGAGCATCCTGGTCGGCGACTTCCTCTTTGCCCGCGCCTCCCAGCTGATGACCGAGGACGGCGACATCGACGTCCTGCGCATCTACGCCCGCACGCTCGTCTCCCTCTCCGAAGGGGAGGTCCTCCAATTGACGAAGTCCGGCGACCCGGGGATCTCGGAGAAGGATTACCTCCGCGTCGTCTTCAACAAGACCGCGTCGCTGATCGCCGCCGCGAGCGAAACGGGCGCGGTGCTGGCCGGGACGGGCGAGACCCTGCGCGGCCGGATGTTCGAATTCGGAAAGTCGGTCGGGATCGCCTTCCAGCTCATGGACGATATCCTGGACTACACCGGAACCGAGAAGGAATTGGGGAAACCCCCGCGCCAGGACCTGAGGGAGGGAAAGGTCACTCTTCCGCTCCTCCATGCGCTCCGGGAGGCAGGTTCCGGGGAACGCGGGGAGGTTGCTGCGCTCCTCGCCCGGAAGAAGCGTTCCGAGCGGGACATCGCGTTCCTCGCGCGGCTTGTCCAACGCCGTGGAGGGATCGAGTACACGGCGAGCACGGCCAGGTCGTACGTGAGCCGGGGGAAGGAGATTCTCTCCGCGCTTCCCGATTCGAAGGCACGCGCCGCCCTCCTGTTGCTTTCGGATTACATCGTTCTGCGATCCCACTGAGATCCCTCCAAGCGAAAAAAGCCGTTCCATTTCCCGGTAAACACGCGTGGAGTTTATGAAAATATGCTTGACATATAAATAGAATATGATTATGCATAATTAATGTATATCTCGAATATTCTGTGTTTAATTTAGACGACATGCGACAAAGAAGGAGGGGAGGATGACGGGAAGACGAAGGCAAGATGGTTTCACCCTGATCGAGGTCGTTGTCGTCGTTGCGGTGATCGCCATCCTGGCGGCGATTCTGACCCCCTTTATCACGAAGTACATCTCGGACGCGCAGACCGCCCGGGCGAAGAACGAGGCGCAGGTGATCGCCGCGGCGGTGACCAACGCCTATAAAGACCTGGGCCGCTGGCCGAACCGGAACACCGCCGTGGCGAATTACGGCGGGCTCTTCACCGGCCCGGCGGCGGGAACTCCCGCCCTCGCCTTCTTCGGAACCGCCACCGGCTGGGCCGCTCCCGGCGCCACCTGGAACCAGCTCGACACCCACCTGGTCAACAACGGGCATACCTACCCCGCGACCGGCGACAACAAGTGGGCCGGCCCGTACTCCGCCCAGCTCCCCGTCGACCCCTGGGGCAGGCCGTACGTGATCAACGCGGCGGACTTCACGGCAGCGGCGACCATCCCCGTGTGGGTCCTCTCCGCGGGGCCGAACGGGATCGTCGAGACCAGCATCAACGCCGCAACGACCGTGACGGGTGGAGACGACGTTGGGGTCCGCATCCGGTAGGGCGGTATTCCGTAGCGGGAGATGACGCAGCCGAGGACCGACGCTCCGCCCAAGGCCCCCACGAAGCGGAAGCTTCTGGGGGAAAGGCTCATCGAGTCCGGGCTGGTCACGCCCGACCAGCTTGACCTCGCGCTTCGGGAGCAGAAGAGGACCGGGGACCGGATCGGGGAAATCCTCGTCAACCTGGGGTTCGTCACCCAGGAGCTGATCTCCTCGGTGCTGGCCTCGGAGGCCGGGGTCACCTTCGTCCATCTGGAAAACTACCTGATCGAGCCCGCCGCGCTCAAGCACGTAAGCGAGACGGCAGCCCGGCGGCACAAGATCATCCCCATCCTGCTCGAGCCCCCGCGCTTGACCATCGCCATGGCGAACGTCTTCGACGTCCTGGCGATCGACGAAGTCCAGCGGGCGACGGGGCTCATCGTGGACGTGGTCTCCGCCACGGAGTCGAGCGTCCTCCAATCGATCGACCGGTATTACGCGGGGGGGATCTCCCTTGAGGAGATCATCCAGAAATCGGTCCGGCAGGTGGAAGCCGGACGCGTCTCGGAGACCGATCTCGCCGCCGGCGCGCCGATCGTCCGGCTGGTCGAGCAGCTCTTCCTCACGGCCGTGCAGGAGGGGGCGACCGACATCCATTTCGAGCCGGAGGAGCGGATCCTCCGGGCGCGCTTCCGGATCGACGGGAAGCTTCGACCCGGCCCTTCTCTCCCGAAAGCGCTGCAGCCCGCGGTGACCGCCCGCATCAAGATCATCTCGGGGATGAACATCGCGGAGACCCGCCTGCCGCAGGACGGCAAGATCAATTTCTTCGTGGGGAAGCGGAAAGTGGACATGCGCGTCTCGACCCTCCCCACCGTCTTCGGCGAGAACATGGTCCTTCGCGTCCTCGACCGGGCGAGGCTGGTGGTCGGGCTCGAATCGCTGGGGTTCGACGAGCAGACCCTGGCCCGTTTCCTTCGGGCGGTCGAGAGCCGGCACGGAATCCTCCTTGTCTGCGGGCCCACCGGATCCGGAAAAACCACGACGCTGTATTCCGCCCTCTCCTACATCAATGCGCTCGACCGCAGCATCATCACCCTCGAAGACCCGGTGGAGTACGAGCTTCCGATCATCCGCCAGTGCCAGATCAACGTGAAGGCGGGCCTGACGTTCTCGTCGGGCCTCCGGGCGATCCTGCGGCACGACCCGGACGTCATCCTCGTGGGCGAGATGCGCGACGCCGAGACGGTGGAGCTGGCGATCCGCTCCGCGCTGACCGGCCACCTCGTGTTCTCCACCCTGCACACGAACGACGCGGCGGGGGCCATCCCGCGGCTCATCAACATGGGGCAGGAGCCGTTCCTCGTGGCCTCGTCGATCCGCGCGGTCGTCGGCCAGGCGCTCCTCCGGACGAACTGCACGCATTGCAAGGTGACCTACACCCCTCCGGCGGAGACGCTCGAGCGCGCGGGCCTGCCCCCCGAGTCGGCCGGCGGGACCTTCATCAAGGGGGAGGGGTGCGAGCGCTGCGGGGGGACCGGCTTCCGCGGGCGGGTGGGCGCCTTCGAGATCATGGAGGTCACTCCAACGATCACCCGCCTCGTGATGGAGCGGGCGAACAGCCAGGACCTGCTCGCCGCGGCGCGCGCGGAGGGGATGACGGTCATGCGGGAAGACGCCGTCGCCAAGGCGATGCGGGGATTGACCACGCTGGAAGAAGCGGTGCGGACGACCTGACAAGGAGAAACGGTGCCGCGGTACGAGTACAACGCGATCGACGATTACGGGAAAAAGGCCCGGGGGACGCTGTTCGCGGCGGACGAGAAGGGACTGCGCACCGCGCTTACGGGGATGGGGCTTCACCTGCTCAACGCCCGTGAACGGTCGCCGGGGGGCGGTCTTCCCCTCTTCCGGAAGGGAATCAAGCGGGCCGACCTCATCCAGTTCACGTTTCACCTGAAGACCCTGATCGCGGCCGGCGTTTCCATCGTCGCCGCCCTGGGCGACCTCGCCGACCAGACCGAGCATCCCGGATTTCGCGACGTGATCCAGGACATCCGCAGAAACCTCCAGTCGGGGGCGGGGCTATCCGACTCCTTCGCGCTCCACCCCGCGATGTTCCCCGAGATCTACGTCAGCATCGTACGCGCCGGCGAGACGACAGGCAACCTCGAGAGCGCCCTCGCGGACCTCGTGCGGTTCCTCACGTGGCAGGAAGAGCTGTCCCGGACGATCAAGCAGGCGACCTACTATCCGATCACCGTGGTGAGCGCCGTCGCGGGGCTGATCTTCGTCCTGTTCGCCTTCGTCTTCCCGCGGTTCATCACGATCTTCAAGGCGGCGCAGGTGGAGCTTCCCCTCCCCACACGGATCGTGATCGCGGTGAGCGAGTTCTTCCGGGACTACGGGCTGTACCTCCTCGCGGGCATCGCCCTGTGCGTCCTCCTGCTTTACCTCTACCGGCGCACCGAGAGGGGGCGGCTCGAGGTGGACGGCTGGAAGCTCCGGATTCCCGTCCTGGGGAAGCTGATCCGCGCCATCGAGATCAGCCAGTTCAGCCACTACCTCGCCTCCCTTTTCCGGTCGGGCGTGGAGATGACCCAATCCCTTTGGGTGGTGGAGAGGCTCATCGGGAACCGGGTCATCGCCTCGGTAATCCGCGACGCGCGCGAGGAGCTCATCGCCGGGGGCGCCCTCTCGGCGGCCCTCCGCAGGTCGGGGGAGTTTCCGCCGATGGTCCTGCGCATGGTCTCCGCCGGGGAGACGAGCGGGAACCTGGACGAGACGCTGGAGAACGTGTCGAACTATTATGACCAGGAGATCCCCCAGGTGGTCAAGAAAACGTTCGCGATCCTCGAGCCGGTCATCATCCTGGTCCTGGCCACGGTCGTCCTGGGGGCCGCCCTCTCCTTTTTCCTGGCCCTCTACAAGATGGTCGGCGTCATGGGAGGAGGGAAGTGAGGCGATGAGGCGGGGGGGGTTCACCCTGATCGAGGTGATCATCGCCATCGCCATCCTCTCGATCCTGGCGTCGATGGCGGTCCCGTACGCGGCCAAGCTGATCGACAAATCGCGGGAGGAGAGCACGCGCAAGGAGATGGAGGAGCTTTACAACACCATCCTGGGGGATCCCAAGGTCCCGACCGGCGGAACCGTGGGGGACATGGGGAGGCTGCCGAACAGCATCACGGAGCTCAACGTGCAGGGGGCACAGCCCCTGGGAAGCACGGGACTGCTGGGAGTGAAGTTCGGGTGGTTCGGGCCGTACGTGAACACCGGGTTCGACCCGCAGGGCTATCTGAACGACGCGTGGGGGACGCCCTACGCATACGGCAACCCCGGGGCGGGCCAGATCCGAAGCGCCGGGCCGGACCGGGTCATGGGAAACGCGGACGACCTGATCTATCCTCCCAACGCCGTGACCTTCACGGGCCGGCTGCTCGTCAACCTTTACGTGTGGGACAACACCGCGGGGCAGTATCGCCAGAACCCGACGCCCGCCCAGGTTACGGGGATGGGAGTGACGTACTTTTACTCCAACAACGGGAACCAGACCAGCGTGTCGATCACGGTCCCGCCCACCGGGGTCGGGCCCCCGTATTCGTTCAACGGCTACCACGCGGGGCTGCACGCGGTGACGGGGACCTGCCAGCTCGTCGGGAGCCCGGCGGCGGCGACCGGGCAGGCGGTGGTGTATGTGCCGGGCAACAACCAGCAGGCGCAGCTGGGCCTGTACCTGAGATGACGCATGACGCTTAGCACAAAGGGAAGGATGCTGGCCGTGGAGATCTCCCCCCGGGTGATCCGGGTGGCGGAGATCGTCCCGAACACCTCCCCCGTGCAGGTTACCCACGCCGCCGGGATGGAGCGGCCTGGCGGGGAGCCGGCCGCCGTGGGGCAGGTCCTGCGGAGATTCCTCGCCGAGCGCGGGATTACGGCAAATCGGGCGCTGGTCAGCTATTCCGGTCCGGTGATCGAGCACCGGATCTATTCGACGCCCCCCGTGGGCAGCGAGTCGCGCGAGGAGCTGCTGCGGGGGAAAGTCGCCCAGGAAATCTCCACGCCGGTCGCGGAACTGCGGGTCTCCGGCGAGGTCGTCGGGAAGGTGATGGAGGGCGGGGTGGAGCGCCACGAGGTGCTCACGGTCTTCACCCCCGAGTTCGAAATCCGGCGCCTTACCTTCCTCCTGATCGAAGCGGGGATTTCTCCGGCGCGGGTGGCCTCCGTGCCGCTGGCGCTCACGGCGCTCCATCCCGAGGACCAGAAAGAGGTCCTCGCGGGATTTCTCCATTCCGAACCGGGACGCGGCATCATCAGCGTCTCGGATGGGGGAAAGCTGCGGTTCGCCCGCGAGTTCACGCTCGAGATGCCGGCCCGCGCCGCGACGGCCCCCGATTTTCTTGACTACAAGACCCTGGACCTGGGCGGAGCGACGCCGGCGCCGGAGGCGTCAGGCCCCTCCGACGAAGAGGCGCTGGCGGAGCGCATGGTGACGGAGCTGACCCGTTCCCTCCTCTACTTCCGGCAGCTGTCCCGGGGAGGAGCCATCTCGCGGCTCTACTGGAGCGGGGAAAAACCCTCTCCCGCGGTGACGCGCCTCATCGGGGAGCGCTTGAAGCTGGAGATCTCGCCGCATCCCGCCGTTGCCGCGGCGGTCTTCGGACCGGAGCTGTCAGGGGACCCGGCGGAGTTCGCCGTCCCCATCGGGCTGGCGGTCGCGGGCCAGGTGCCGGACCAGGTCAACCTCCTGCCGGAAGGGTATCTCCGCCGGAAGAAGCGCCGGGGGATCCTCGCGGCGGTGGTCGTCGTTGCCGCGGCGTTCCTGATCGCGAACATCGGCCTCTACCTAGGGCTGAACAACGCGGCGAATCGCTACCGGGAGGTGCTCGCCGGGGCCGCCGAGGTTTCGCACCGCAGCGTCGGCATGCAGGAAGGGTTTACACGCTGGTTCTCCCTGCGCAAATCGGTGTCGGAGGCCTCCACCGAGGAGCGGGCCCTGCAGACTTCCTTCACGCGGTGGAAAGCCTTTTTTGCCTCTTTGGGAGCGCCGGTCCCGGCGGAGATGGCGTTTACGAGCCTGACGGTCGACCAGACAGGGGCCGTTTATCGCGGAGAGCTTCGGGGGAAGGCCCGCGGGAAAAATGCGGCAGAGGGGCAGGAGAAGGTCAATGGATTTCTTGCCGCGGTCCGCAGGCAGGGGTTGGCCGCCGAGGCGCAGTACGCCCCGGTTGAGGTTCGGCCGCTTCGCGCGGAGGAAGGCGCCGGGTACGAGCAGGAGTTTCTGTTGACGTTCCGCCTGCCGTCGGATGGCAAGGAGACAACCGGTGAAAGAACGCCTTAAGAAAGGAGGGGTGCTTCCCCTCCTCGGTGTGCTGGCGGCCCTCTCCGCCGTCTCCTACTTCCTGGTCTTTGCGCCGAAGATTCGGGAAGTCCAACGGCTCCGGGAGGAGGTTGAGGTCAGGCAGACCGAGATGGGCGCCGTAATCCGGCTCTGGGGGAGGATGGCCCGCACCGGCGGCGAGGAAAGCCGGCACTGGGAAGAGCAGGTGATGGCGTGGCGCGAGAGGGTGCCCGAGACCCCGGAGACGGACGGGCTCATGGCGGAAATCGTCCGGCAGGTGGTCCTCCACAACCTGATGGGGTTCCGGCTGACCATCTCCACGGACGCAAAAGCCGGGAGGAGCGGCACGGTGGAAGGGCCCGGCGCTTTCACGGAGGGTGCGGTGCAGGAGAAGAACAAGTTCGCGGAGGAACTCCGGCTACGCCTCTCCTTCTTCTCCACGTATCGGGACATGGCCGAGTTCGTCGACGGCATGCCGAGGATGAAACGGCTGCTGTCGATACGGTCGGTCGCCGTCAGGGAAAAGGACGGGGAGATGGAGACGACGCTGGAGCTCTCGGCGTTCTACCGGAAGGCGAAATGAAGAAGACGGTGCGGGAATGGATGCAGGACCGGCGGTTGGCGGCTGCGCTGGCGGCGCTGGCCGTGCTCCTTGTCATCTACCGGTTTACTCCCGGGAGCGCCGGGAAGCCCCCGGTAGTCTCCCCTCCCCCTGCACCGGGAACCGGCCAGCCGCAGGGCATCCCCGCGCCGGCCCAGCCCCCGGCCGAGGCCGGAACGCCGGCTCCTCAGGCCCGTCCGGCGGGGGAGATCGCGTGGTCGTGGGGGAGGAACCCGTTCCTTCCCCAGTGGAGGGAGAGGGGCGCCGGTGGGATCGCGGCCGTCGCCGAGAGCCAGGCGGGGGCGGAAGGCCTGTCAGGACTGCGGGGGACGGTGATCTCGGGGAATTCGGGGATCGCCATCTTCGGCACCCGCATTGTGCCGCTCGGAGAAACGATCGGGGAGTGGACGGTGGAACGGGTGGACCCCTACGGCGTCTCGTTGCGCAAGGGGAAGGAGGTCCGCGTGGTGGAGCTTTTCAAGCCCGCGCCTACGGGCGGCAAGGGCAGAGGAGGAGACCGGTGAGAATGCTGCTCGCGCTGCGGGGCAGGCTGCCGTTCGGGATGTTCGTTGTGGCCTGCGTCGGGTTCTGCATGGCGGGATGGGGGTGCGCGAAGCGCGAGGTGGTCCGGAAGGAACCGCCGCCAAAGGTGTCGGCGACGCGGGAGGCTCCTGCCCCTTCACGGGTCGATTCGCTTCGAGGTGCAGGCCGCTCCGGTAAGCCTCTCCCGGATGCGCCCCTGGAGGCGGCGGAGGGGGCGAAACAGTCCCCCGAGGAGTTCCGCAAGGCGGCTCGCCGGTACACCCTGGTGATGGCGGGAGCCGATGCGAGGGAACTGTTCCTCTCCCTGGCGAAGGAGAACGACTTCAACCTCGTCCTCTCCCCGGAAGTCTCCGGCGCGGTGACCATGGACATCAAGGAGGCCACCGCCCCCGAGATCATGGAGGAGGTGTGCGGGCTCCTGGGCTGTCGCGTGGAATTCTCGGGGAAAACGGTCCGCGTCCTTCCCGAGAAGCGCACGACGCGGATCTTCCGGTTGGATTACCTGCTGACGACCCGGGCCGGCTCGGGATCCCTCACCGCCTCCACCTCCACGGGGGGCGGCGGCACGTCCACCACCGGCGGCACCGCCTCGCCCGGCGGGTCCACGGGGGGCGGCGGCGGGGAGAGCGAAAGCCGCAACACGATCAACACGGACGAGAAGTTCGACCTCTGGACGGGGATCCAGGATGAAGTGCAGTCGCTCCTTTCGGGCGGAGACGCCAAAGCGGTGGTGAACCGAGCGGCCGGGACGCTGGCGGTGACCGATTATCCTGCGAACCTCGACCGGGTCGGCGATTACCTGAAGGTGCTCGAGTCACGCATGCGGAACGGCGTGATGATCGAGACGAAAATCCTCGAAGTCACCCTCGACGACGAGACGCAATACGGAATCAACTGGACCGCGCTGCCCGACCTGTCGTCGCTGTCCCTCCGGGGAAACCTCGCGGGCGGCGCCACCGCGATCCAGAGCCTCTCCGCCGGGACCACCTCCTTCCAGATCGGGGTTGCCGGCGGGAAGTTCAACGCGGTCATCGACGCTCTTGCCCAGCAGGGGCAGATCAACGTGCTCTCCGCCCCGAAGGTGTCGACGCTGAATAACCAGAAGGCGATCATCCGGATCGGCAGGCAGGACGTCTTCTTCCGGGCGGTGGTCACGCCCGCGACGACGACCTCTGCGGCCTTCGTGACCTTTACGCCCGACACGATCACGGTGGGGATCATCCTGAGCGTGACGCCGCAGATCGGGCGGGACGGGAAGATCATGCTCGCCATCCATCCCTCCATTACCGAGAAGGTGGGCTCGGCTGCGGCCCCCGACGGGAACACCGCGCCGATCGTTGACGTCCGGGAAACGAACACGATGGTGACCGTCCCGGATGGAGAGACCGTATTCATCGGAGGACTGATGCAGGAGCGGACGCAGGAAATCATAAAGAGCGTACCCCTGTTGGGAGACATCCCGTTCCTGGGCGCCCTTTTCCGGAACACGGACCAGAAGAAGAAAAAGACGGAGCTCGTCATCCTCATTACGCCGAGGATCCTTTCGGAAAGCAACGCGGCGGAATTTGCGAGCGAGGAGGAGAAGAGGCTGTATCGCTCCGATCGGGGATACCACGTGGGAGGAAAGCCATGGATATACGGCACCGAGGGGGAGCTCAAAGGGCTTGCGCCCTGGGACTGACATGTACGAATCCTACTTCGACCTGAAGGAGAAGCCGTTCTCCCTGACCCCCGACCCGGAGTTCCTTTTCCTTTCGGAGAGTCACCAGAAGGCGCTGGACCATCTCCTCTACGGCCTGGAGAGCGGCGAAGGGTTTATCGTGGTCACGGGGGACATCGGCGTCGGGAAGACGACCGTGTGCCGCGCGCTCCTCTCGCGGCTCTCGGACCGCTTCACCACCTCCCTGATCGTGAACCCGCTGCTGACCGAGAAGGAGCTGGTCCGGGCGGTGCTGGAGGACTTCGGCGGGGTGCCGCCGCCGGGCACCAAGAAGGACATCCTGGACGCGCTCAACCGCTTCCTCCTCGCGGAGGCGGAAACGGGAAAGCGCCCCGTCCTGATCGTGGACGAGGCGCAGAACCTGCCCCCGGGGCTTCTGGAGCAGGTCCGTCTTCTCTCCAACCTGGAAACGGAGAAGCGCAAGCTCCTCCAGATCGTCCTGATCGGCCAGAACGAGCTCAAGGAAAAGCTTTCCCTCCCCGCGCTCCGGCAGCTGAACCAGCGGGTCACCGTGCGCTCGGAGATTCGTCCGCTGTCGCAGAAGGAGACTGCACGGTATATCGACCACCGGCTCGGCGTGGCGGGCGGGGGAGGGCGCACCCTCCTCTCCCCGGGGGCCGAGGGAGCGATCTACCGGCGCGCCGTCGGGGTGCCCCGCCTCATCAACATGCTCTGCGACCGGGCGTTCCTTTCCGCCTATCTTCGAGCTTCCGCCAAGGTCGAGCGGGAGGACGTTCGCCGGGCGTCGGAGTCGCTGGCCGCCCCGGGAGGCGCGGCAAGGCGGGTGCTCCGGTGGGTCCCATGGGTGGCCGCGCCGCTCGCCATCCTTTGCGGACTGCTCGCCGCGTACGGGAGGATCTTTTGAGCCTCCTGCAGGACGCGCTTCGCAAGGCGCAGAAGGGGGAGGGAGGCAACGTCCCGTCGATCGGGAGCCCTCTTCCGGGCGGGGGCGGCGCAAGGTCCGCCACGCGCCGGCGGCTGTGGGCCGGCGTGGCACTCGCCGCGGTGGTCCTGCTTGGAGCAGGTGCGGTGATTCTCCTTACCCGCTTCCCGCGGGAAGGATCGATAAAGGCATTGCAGCCGTCGCCCCAGGCTTCCGCACCTTCGGCGCAACCGACACCGTTACCCCTCCCCTCCCCGTCCTCGTCCCTGCCGGAACAGAACCTGCCGGCCCAGGAGCGTGCTCCGGCGCCGGCCACGCCCCGCGCCTCGGCGCGGATCTCTCGGGACGCGCCGCAGGTCCGTGCAAGGTCCGCTGCCAAGTCTCGCAGGGATACCGCCCCCTCCGTGCCGGCAGCTACCGCGCAGTCGGAAGACGGCAGGGCTTCGCAGCTCACGCGTTTCAACGAGGGAATCGCCGCCCAGACAGGGGGAGACTGGGAGTCCGCCGCTCGCCTGTTCCAGGAGGTGGTCTCGAAAGATCCTTCGATCGTCGAAGGGTGGAACAACCTCGGGAACGCACTTCTGCGTCTTGGGAAACTCCCCGAAGCGGACCGGGCGTTCCGGAAGGCCCTCTCTCTCGATCCGGACTACCCCGCAGCGTTATTGAACGCCGGCCTCCTGCGCCTGCGGGACGGACGCCTCGCGGAAGCCGCGCCGTTCTTCGCACGCGCCGCCGCGCTCGACCCCCGCAACCCGGCGCCCAGGGTCAATCTGGCCATCTCCCAGGCGAGGCGAGGGGCGATTGCGGAGGCCGAGGAGACTCTTGCGGCCGCCCGGCGAGCCTTCCCTTCGAACGCTGACGTCCTCTACCACCTGGGGACGGTCTACGAACGGGCCGGGAACCGCGACAAGGCGAGGGAAGCCTACGCCTCGTTCCTTGCCGTTTCGAACGGCCGACGGCCAGAGATGGAGCGGCTCGTCCGCGAGCGGCTCCAGGAGTGGGACCGCTGAGGGAACCGCCGGGCTGTTGAGGGAACCGCCGGGCTTGACTGTTCCCGCCGCGCCCGGCAGAATGAAAGCACAAATCGGAAGTTCCCGTCGGGCGCCCAGGATGGGCGTCAAGGGAAGATGGTGAAAATCCATCGCTGCCCCGCAACTGTAACCGGCGACGAAATCCGCGAATAGGCCACCGGGGATGGACCCCCAGGGAAGGCGCGGAGAGTAGGCTCGAACCGGAAGCCAGGAGACCGGCCCGACAGGGATTTTCCCGGAACACCTTTCGCGGGCGAAGGGTCGGGACGGTAAAGCGCGTGACACCTCTTTCCCCCCAACCTTTCTCCTGAGAAGGAGAAGAGGCTGGGGGGTTTTCTTTTGCGTCGGATTCCAGGCACTTTCGCGGTTGTCCTGCTGGCTCACCTGGTCCTCGTCTCCTCTGCGCGTGCCGCCTTCCCCATCGAGATGAAGGACGATCGCGGCGTTGCCGTGAGATTGTCCTCCGCGCCCCGCCGTGTGATCTCCCTTGCCCCAAGTCTTACCGAGATGGTCTTCCTCCTTGGACAAGAGAAGAGGCTCGTCGGTGTCACCCGGTACTGCAATTACCCGCCGCCGGCGAAGGAGCTGCCGAAAGTCGGGGGAATCGCCGACCCGGACATCGAGAGGATCGTTGCGGCTGCACCGGATCTCGTCCTGTGCACGACGGACGGCAACCCCAAGGAGAAGGTTCGGGCCCTCGAGGAGATGGGGATCCCGTGTTTCGCGGTGGCACCGCAGGACCTCTCCGGAATCTACGCGGCCATTGAGCGGATCGGGGCGCTTCTGGGCGTCCCGGACGACGCACGGCGGGAAGCAGACGTCTTGCGGGGCCGCGCGGACCGGGCTGCAAGAAAAGTCGTGAATCCCGTCCCGAGCGTGCTTTTCGCGGTCTCGACCTCGCCGATCATCGCGGCGGGGAAGGGGACCTTCATGGACGAGCTCTTGCGCCTTGCGGGAGGGAAAAACGCCGCCTCGCCGTTTTCCGGGAGGTATCCCAGGTTGACCGCCGAAAACCTGCTGGCGGGAAAGCCCGACATCGTCTTCATTGCGGCCATGGCGGGGGTCGAAAAATTCTCCCGGGAGGTGACCCGCTGGAGGGAGATTCCCGCCTTCCGGGACGGGGAAGTTGTTTCCCTCGACGGCGACCTGGTAACACGGCCAGGGCCCCGGATGGTCACGGCCCTGGAGGAGGTGTCACGGGTTCTCGATGCCTGGCGGAAACGCCATCGCGCCGCGGCGGCAGGAGAGGACCGGGGAAAACGATGAGGCGCGCAGGCTCCGTCATCGCCGCGCTGGGGGCGGCCGCTCTCGCCGCGATCGTCCTGTCGCTGGCCACCGGGCCCGCCGACGTCTCCCCCCGGCAGGTCCTCGACGCCCTGGCGGGCCGGGGCGCCGCGTGGACTCCGGCGGCGGAGACCGCGGAGCGGATCGTCCTTTCGCTCAGGCTCCCGCGGGCGCTGCTGGGGTGCCTCGTGGGCGGGGCGCTCTCCTCCTCCGGGGTGGCGTTCCAGGCGCTGCTCCGCAACCCGCTGGCCGACCCCTACATCCTGGGCGTTTCGGCCGGCGCGGCGGTGGGGGCGCTCTGCGCCGCGCTTCTGTTGCCGGGCGACGCCTTCCTCCCCTTGCCCTTCTGCGCGTTCCTCGGCGCCGTGATCGCCGCCTCCGCCGTGTTCCTGCTGGCCCGGCGCCGCAGCGGGGTGTCGCGCGAGCGGCTCATTCTCATGGGGGTGATCGTGGGCGCGTTCCTGAACGCCCTCATCATGCTCATGGTGGCGCTTGCCCCTCCGGGGAGAATCCCCGGAGCCGTCTACTGGCTGATGGGGGACCTGGGGCTCGGCACCCCGCGGCGTGTCGGCATGCTCCTCCCCTACGTCGCCGGCGGGACGGCGGTCCTGTTCCTCCTTTCCCGCGGCCTCGACCTGATGCTGCTGGGCGACGACGCCGCGTTTCAGGCCGGGCTTCCCGTGGAAAAGGTGAAGGCCGCCACCTACGTCACGGCGTCGCTGCTGGCGGGGTCCGTGGTGGCGGTCTCCGGCCTGATCGGCTTCGTGGGGCTGATCGTCCCGCACGGTGCAAGGGTTCTTGTCGGCTCAGGTCACCGGCGGCTGGTCCCCGCCGCGTTCCTCCTGGGAGGGACGTTCCTGATCCTTGCGGACATCGCTGCGAGGACGGTGAGCCCGTCCGGCGAGCTGCCGGTGGGGGCGGTCACCGCTCTGTCGGGGGCGCCGTTTTTCCTGTACCTTCTGCGCCGCAACGGGGGAAAGGCTTGAGCGCCGCGCTCCTTTCCGCCAGGGAAGTCCGCTTCCGTTACCGGGAACAGGAGGTTCTTGCCGGCGTGGACCTGGAGATGGGGGATGGAGAGGTGGTCATCCTACTGGGGCCCAACGGCGTGGGGAAGAGCACGCTCCTGAAAATCTTTTCGGGGCTTTTGCCTCCCCATTCGGGAGAAGTGTCCCTGCTGGGGCGCCCGCCGACCTCCTACGGCCGCAGGGAGATGGCGCGAATGCTGTCCGTCGTGGGACAGGATCTTCCCGTTGACTTCCCCATGGCCATGGAAGAGTACGTGGCGCTCGGGCGGTTTCCGCACCAGGGGTTCTTCGGCGGGTCAACCGCGGAAGACCGGGAGCAGCTGGAGCGCGCGCTGGCGATGACCGGGCTCATGGAATTGCGCAGGCGTGGCCTGGGGGAGATCTCGGCGGGCGAGCGCCAGAGGGCCGCGGTCGCCCGGGCGATCTGCCAGGGGGCGAAGGTGATGCTGCTGGACGAGCCGACGGCGTTTCTCGACATTTACCACAGGGTTGCCTTCTACGAAGTCGTGACGCGCCTGAAAGAGGAGTGCGGCATCAGCGCCCTGGTCGCCTCGCACGACCTGTCGCTGTGCGCCGAATACGGGGAGCGGATCGTCCTCCTCTCGGCCGGCCGGGTGATGGCGTCGGGGAAGCCGGAGGAGGTTTTGACCCCGGAAAACGTTTGGGAGGCATACGGCGTGGCGGTGACGTGCGACCGCAACCCGGCAACGGGAGCGGTCCGCGTGACTCCGCTGAGGAGTACGACATAGGGCGGAAACCGGGGAAGGCGGTGGGAATCCGTCGCTGCCCCGCATCTGTGACCGGAACGAAACCCGCGGCATCGCCACTGGGGGAGGGAATTTCCCCCCGGGAAGGCGCGGGGAGTAGGAGGCCGGAAGCCAGAAGACCCGGGCCGCTCGATATCCAAAACGCCCCTTTCGAGGGAGAGGAGGGAAAAATGGTCGGAATGAAGTCGGGATGGAGGAAGGGTGTCGGGTCGCTGTGCTTTGTGGCGGGATTGTGGGGGGCCGCATTCGCGCAGGAAGCGACGAAGCTGGAGCCGATCGTGGTCACCGCGACGCGCATCGAGCAAAAGGCGTCGGAGCAGGCGTCGTCGGTAAGCGTGGTGACGCGCGAGGACATCGAGCTGAAAACCCCCGCGGTCGCGGGAGACGTCCTGAGGGGAATTCCCGGCGTGGACGTCCAGCGGAGCGGGAGCCCGGGCAACCGCGAAAACATCAAGATCCGCGGAGGCCTGGCGGCGCACACCCTGGTGATGATCGACGGCTTTCCCGTCAACAGCCCCACGCTCGGCTCGTTCGATATCGGCTCGCTGCCGGTGGACGATTTCGAGCGCGTGGAGGTGGTCCGCGGCGCGCAAAGCGCCCTTTACGGCTCCGGCGCGATGGGGGGAGTGGTGAACTTCATCCCGCGGAAAGGAGAAGAGGGGCGGCAGTACGGGCTGGGGATTGCCGGTGGGAGTTTCAACTCCGTCAGGGGAACCGCGTTCGCGCAGGGGGCCGGTAAGGACGGAAACCTCCACCTGGGGGCCGGAGGATGGCGGAGCGACGGCACCCTCCCCAATGACGACACCTCCCTGGTTTCCCTCCTGGGGACCGGCGAGGCCGCGGTGGGCAGCCGAAACCGGCTGCATGCGATCGTGCTTTCCACGGACCAGGAGAAAGGGATCCCCATCGATTTCGGGACGCCCAGGGATATCAACCACCGGCTGAACCGGCGGAGCTTTATGACCGGTGCGCGGTGGGAGGCGGCCGTCTCGAAGACGGTGACGATCTCGTCGTCCGGCATGGTGTTCGACGAATTTTTCAACGAGAAGGACCCGGGGGACCCGGGAGAGGCCTTCCCCTTCGTGTTCGATGACGTCACCAAGACGCGAAAGATGGATTTCCGCCTCGAGGGGCGTTTCGCCCCCGGCCCCATCTCCACCACGTTCCTCGGGGTGGAGTACGAGAAGGACCGCGCCACCGATGCCTTCCGTTCGGGCTTCGGCGACACCGACCTCGCTTCCTCGACCTTCAACCGTTCGGTCTTCGTCCAGGAGGAGTTACGGCCGTGGAAGCACACGGGCATCAGCCTCGGGGCCCGACTGGACAGGAACTCGGAGGCGGGGACGCAGTTCAACCCGAAAGCGGCGATCTACCGGGAGTTCGGGGCCGGCGGGATGAGGGTACGAGGGACCGTGGGGCGCGGCTTCCGCGTCCCGACGATCTCGGAGAAACAGGACGTCTTCGTGGGGAACCCTGCGCTTTCTCCCGAGGTGGTGGTCTCGTACGAGGCGGGCTCGGACATTGCGTTCGCCGGCAAGCGGGGGAAGCTTTCGGGGACCTGGTTCTACCAGGCGTTCCGCGACCTGATCCAGTTCGACTCCACGGTTCCCGGGCCGCTCGGCTTCGGGCAGCTGCGGAACAAGGGCCGTGCCTTCTCGCGGGGGGTCGAGGCGGAGGCATCGTTCCTCGTCGCGCCGCAGGCGGAAGCGGCGTTTTCGTACACTTACTCGAACACCTGGGACGGGGCCGGCGGAAAACGCATCATCGGAATTCCCAGGCACCGGGCGATGACGACGCTGCTCCTGTCCCCGGCTCCGTCGTTCCAGGCGAGGGCGGACTGGCTCGTCGAGAGCGATCAGGTCGACGTTCCCCTGAACGGCGCCGCCACCCGGCGCCCCGGCTACGCGCGCGTGGACGTCTACTCCAAGTACCGCCGGGAGGTCACCGGCGCCGACGTCCATGAGATTGCGCTCTTCGGCAAGATCCAGAACCTTCTGAACCGGAAATACGAGGAGCGGATCGAGTTCCCCGCCCCGGGGATCAACTTCCTCCTGGGCGCCGAGTTGAAAATCTGACGGGGCGGAGCCCATCGAAAGGGGGTCGAAGCGTCGATGCGGGCAGGGCGGGAAACGGGCGGTGGGGCGGCCGGGATCGGACGGCCGCTCATCGGTTCGGCGGCGGGACATCTTGCGTTTCTGGCATGCTTCCTCATTTGGGGCGGGTCTACGAGCCCGAATCTCCCCGGCGTAGCCCAAGTCGTCCTCATCGATGGGACCACGAACGCTGTTTCCGCGGGAGAAAAAGACCTCACCGCCCCCCCCGCGGACAAACCGCGGAGGCAGGGGATCCGCCCGGCGACGGAGGGCCTCCCGGCCGCGCCCTCGTTGGCGGTGATCCGGGATCCATCTCCGGAAGGTCCGGCGCCGCAATCCCCCGGCGTTGTCATGCGGCCGGGCGGAGAGGCGCCGGTTCCGGCGCCCGCCGGGGCGGCTGGAAGAGCGCACGAGACCTCGCCGCGGGATGCGAAAGATCCCGGAAGCGGGAGGATGCTTGCCGTCCTTCCGTCTGGCGGCACCGCGGGCGGGGGGAGCGGCGGGCGGGAAGGGGCGGAGATCCGCCTCCTGCGGGAGCGGATCGAGTCCCGCATCGCCTACCCGGAGGAGGCGATCCGCCTCGGACAGGAGGGGGAGGTGCTCCTGCGCATCCGCGTCGGCGAAGAGGGAATCCCGAAGGAGATCCGCGTGGCCCGCAGCAGCGGCGCCAGGGCGCTCGACGAGGCCGCCCGCAGCGGCGTCGTCCGCGCCGCTCCGCTCCCGTCCACACCCGGCTGGTTCGAGGTTCCGGTCCGGTTCCACCTCCGGTAGACAGGCTTTGCACCCTCCCCCGAAAGAAGATAGATTATAATTCTGTATAGCCGCTTTCCGGGGGCAAGCGATGGACCGCAGGGTCTTGGAAAAATGCCGTGAGGAACTCCAGCGCCAGACGGACGAGCTTCTGGCCGGTGCGGGCAAGACGGTCTCCGACATGACGACCGTCCTCGATGAAAATTTCCCCGATCCCACGGACCGCGCTCTCCTCGAGTCGAACCGGAACTTCACCCTCCGGATCCGCGACCGGGAGCGCAAGCTCCTGGCGAAGGTCAAGGAGGCGATCAAGCGGATCGAAAACGGGACGTTCGGGATCTGCGAGGGATGCGGGGGAGAAATCGAGGAGAAGCGTCTGATCGCGCGCCCGATGACCACGATGTGCATCGACTGCAAGACCGTGGCCGAAGAGGAAGAACTGAAATAAGCCCTTCCGGTTCCTTCCGCGCCCTCACGGAGGATCTATGACGGAATTGCGAAAGGACCCCATCGTGGGCCGGTGGGTCATCATTTCCACCGAGCGCGCGAAGCGCCCCCAAGAGTTCCCGCAGGAGCAGCCCGTCCGGAAAGAGGGGATGTGCCCCTTGTGTCCGGGAAGCGAGCGGATGACCCCCCCGGAGATCCTGTCTTTCCGCCAGTCCGGCACCGGAAACGAGGCGGGGTGGACGCTGCGGGTGGTCCCCAACAAGTTCCCTGCGCTGCGCATCGAGGGGGACCTGGGCAAAGCCGGCGACGGGATCTACGACCGGATGAACGGGATCGGAGCGCACGAGGTCGTGATTGAGACGGAACGGCACGACATGGACCTGTTCGACCTGTCCGAGAGTCGGTTCGAGGACGTGCTCTGGGCGTACCGGGAGAGGATGCTGGACCTGAAGAAGGACCGGCGCTTCAAGTCGGTCATCATCTTCAAGAACCACGGTGCCGCCGCCGGGGCGTCGCTCACCCACAGCCACTCCCAGCTCATCGCCCTTCCCGTCGCTCCCCAGCTGGTGACCGAGGAGATGACGGGCTGCCGGGAGTACTTCCGCTTTCGCGACCGGTGCCTGTTCTGCGACATCATCGTCCAGGAGATGGAACAGAAGGTCCGCATCGTCGAGGAGAGCGGGGAGTTCCTCGCCTGCGCTCCCTACGCCCCCCGGTTCCCCTTCGAGACATGGATCATCCCGAAGCGCCACCAGTGCGCCTACGAGATGATCGAGCGGGACCAGGCAAAGGCACTGTCCGCCATCTTCCGGCGGACGCTGCGCCGGCTCAACCTGGGCCTCGAGAACCCCCCCTTCAACTTCATCATCCACAGTGCGGCGTTCCAGGAATGGGCAGGGGATTCTTATCACTGGCACATCGAGATCATGCCCAGGTTGACCAAGATGGCGGGGTTCGAGCGGGGATCGGGCTTCTACATCAACCCGACCCCTCCGGAGGAATCGGCCAAGTACCTGCGGGAGTTGCCCGAGTGAGGGAGGCCTAGGCAAGAGCCGTGAAAGTCCTGATCGCATCCTCCGAAATCGTTCCGTTCGCGAAGACCGGCGGGCTGGCGGATGTCACGGGTGCGCTTCCCAAGGCGCTGCGGCGCATCGGCGTCGAGGCCGACTGCGTCCTTCCCCTCTACCGGTCCGTCGACCGCGACCGGTTTCCGATGACCCCGGCGGGGCCGCAGATTCAAGTTCCCCTGGGGAACCGGGAGGAGACGGGGGTCGTCGAGGAGACCGACGCGGGCGATGACGTTCAGGCGTTCCTGGTCCGCAATGACCGGTACTTCGACCGGGAGTTCCTCTACGGCACCAAGGAAGGGGAGTACGTCGACAACTGCGAGCGCTTCACGTTCTTCTGCCGGGCGGTGATGGAGTGGCTGGTGCGCACGGGCCGCAAATACGACGTCCTGCACTGCAACGACTGGCAGACCGCGCTCCTTCCCGCCTATGTCCGGACGCTCTATTCGCAAGAGGAGGCGTTCCGGTCGGCCGCAACCGTGTTTACGATCCACAACCTGGGGTACCAGGGCCTGTTCTGGAACCACGACCTGCCGCTGACGGGACTCGGCTGGGACCTGTTCACCCCGAAGGGGCTGGAATTCTATGGAAAGCTGAACCTGATGAAGGCGGGGCTGGTGTTCGCCGACATCCTGTCCACGGTGAGCCCCACCTACAGCCGCGAGATCCAGACCCCGGAATACGGGCACGGGCTGGAGGGGGTCCTGTACGAGCGCCGGGAGGACCTGTACGGGATCATCAACGGAATCGACGACGACGAATGGAACCCCGCCACGGACCGGTTGATCGCCGCTCCCTTCTCTCTGGAGGATCTCACGGGGAAGAAAGCGTGCCGGGCCGACCTCCTCGCGGAGTTCGGATGGAACGGCCCGGTGGAGGAGCCGGTGATCGGCATGGTCGGCCGCCTCACGCCGCAAAAAGGACTGGATCTTCTCTCGGAGATCGGGGAGTGGCTGGCCCGGCAGCCGGTGCGGGTCGTCATCCTGGGATTCGGCGAACGGTCGTACGAGGAGGCGATGGCGGAACTGGGCAGAAAATACCCGGACCGGATCTCCGTTCGCCTGGCCTATGACAATCGGCTGGCCCACAAGATCGAGGCCGGTGCCGACATCTACCTCATGCCGTCGCGCTATGAGCCGTGCGGCCTGAACCAGATCTACAGCCTCAAGTACGGCACCGTGCCGATCGTCCGGCGCACCGGCGGGCTCGCCGACACGGTGATCGACGCCGATGAGGACTCGCAGCGAGGCACGGGGTTCAATTTCCCGGGGTACGAAGCGGGGGGGCTGAAGGCCGCCGTGTCGCGGGCCCTCGCCGCCTACGCCGACCGCCCTCGGTGGGAAGGGATCGTCCGGAGAGCGATGGAGAAGGACTTCTCCTGGGGCCCCTCGGCGCGGGAGTACGTGGCGCTGTACGAGAAGGCGCTTCGGAAGAGGGGCCGTTAAGGCCAAAGCGACCGTCGCGATGGAAAGCGGTACGGACAAGCGTTTCCCCCTTCTCTCGCGGGTGGTCGAGATTTCCAACTCGAACATCCTGATCGAGAACCGTCTCAAGTATATCTGCGACTTCCTGGCGCTGGAGACCGGCGCGGACAGCGTCTGCATCCACAGGAGGGAACACCGCGGAGAGGACCTGCTCCCCTGGGTCTCCTCCTGCCTGCAGATCGACGAGTGCACGCTCTACCATTTCCGGATCCGGGTCGGGGAAGGAGTCGCCGGGAAGGCCGCCCAGAAACGGGTACCGGTGTTCTACCCGGACGTACAAGCGGACCCGCCCCCGCTGGCGGTTTCCCAGGAGCAGCACGGTTTCACGTCGATCCTTTCCGTCCCTGTCATGGACGACGTGTATCTCTACGGCGTGATGAACGTCTCCACCGTTGCTCAGGCGAACTATTCGGAGGAAACCATCCATCTGCTGCGCGCGGTGGCCACCGAGGTCGCGGGGGCGATCCGCAACAGCCGGCTCTATCACGACGCCCGGAAGCGCGTCTCGGAGCTGATCACACTGAACGAAATAGGGCGGGCGATCACATCGACGTTCCACGTGCGGGACATCCTGGCGTACGTGGCGAAAACCACCTCGCGGCTCCTCCTGGCGGATGGCTGCACGGTGCGCCTGGCGGCGGAGGGGCGCGTCGCCCTCAAAGTGATGATCGACGAAGGATATGCCCGTCCGGGCATGCGCCGCGAGCTGCGGGCGCACGGAAAGCTCCTGGCCGGCCAGATCTTCCGGGAGAAGCGCCCCCTCCTCATCAACGGGCCGGAAGACTCGCCCATGTACCTCGCTCTCTCCCGGCAGGGGATCAGCTCCTTCCTCGGGCTCCCGATCCTCTCCAAGGGGAAGGTGCTCGGCATCATCAACTACTACTCCAGCTCCCCGAACGTCGCCTTCGACATGGAAGTCGTAAGCCTGATGCAGACCGTTTGCAGCCAGCTCGCCAACATGATCGAGAACTCCACGATGTACCGCGAGGCGCAGGCGCTGGCCCAGTCGAACCAGCTCAAGGTGCAGCAGCTCTCCACGCTCTACAACCAGTCGAGTGCGCTGATGTCCACCGTCAAGACCGAACGTCTGCTCCACATCATGTTGCGCTCCCTCACCTCCCCCACGGGGTTGAATTTCAGCCGCGCGATCCTGTTCCTGATCTCTGAAGATGGCCTCGCGCTGATTGCCCGCATGGGGATGGGGCCGCGGGACCGGAAGGACGCGCGGCGGGCCGCCGACCTTCCGCAGGAGGCGCAGGAGAATGGCGAGGCGGCGGCGGAAGGGGAGGAGTTCCGCAAACTATTGTGGAAAGACGTCGAGCGGCTGAGCTTCCCCATCCCGAGATCTGGATGCCTCGTGGCAAAAGCCGTCCTGGAAAAACGGCCGGTCCGCACCGGGACCGGATGCGGCCTCTCTCCCCCGGAGCCGGCCCGGGGGTTCTGCGGGAACCACCCCGACGCCTTCGCCGTCGTGCCGCTCATCTTCAAGGGGGAGGCGCGCGGGGCCATCTACGTGGACAACCAGTTCCGGGAACGGGAGATCACGGACGAGGACATCCAGATCCTCACGATGTTCGCCTCCGAGGCCTGCCTGGCGATGGAGAACGCCTCGCTCTACGAGAGCCTCGAGAATGCGCTGGTGAACCTGCGCGCGACCCAGGACCGGCTGGTGCGCAGCGAAAAGCTGGCGGCGCTCGGGGAGATGGCCGCCAAGATCGCCCACGAGATCAAGAACCCGCTGACGGTCATCGGCGGATTCGCGGCGAGGCTGGCGCGCAAGGGGCAGGGGAAGGAACCCGACGGTGCGACGTCCGGCCGGTACGCCCGCATCATTCTCAAGGAGGTCCAGCGGTTGGAGAGGATCGTCCATCAGACCCTGTACTTCTCCCGGGAAGTAGTGCCCGCGCTGAAGCGCGTGGACCTCAACGACGAGATCCGCGAGGCGCTGGTGTTGTTCCGGGAGGATCTGGAGGAGGCACGGATCCTGACCGACCTGGACCTCTCGGCGGAGACCCCGGACCTCTCCGCCGACCCGGACCAGCTCCGCCAGGTCCTGTGGAACCTGTTCTCCAACGCCATCCAGGCGATGGAAGGCGGCGGGAGGCTCACCGTTGCCACGCGCCCCGCGCAACCGGACGAGGGGGACGGCGTGGTCTTCCTCGTCGGCGACACCGGGGGCGGGATCCCCCACGACGTGGTCCATAATATCTTCAACCCCTTCTTCACGACCAAGGCGAAGGGAACGGGCCTGGGGCTCCCCATCGTCCACGCGATCGTGGAGAAGCACGGTGGGTCGATCCAGCTGGACAACCGGGAGGGGAAAGGGGTAACCTTCTCCGTCTTCCTGCCGCGCGTTCCGAAGGAGGCAGGGGCGGAGGAGCGGATCCTGGAGCAGATGCGCAAAGGCGGAGGCAATGGAAGCGGCGCTAAGAACCATCCGGGATAAGGTGCATGCGGGGCACCGGCTCTCGGAGGAGGACGCCCTCGCCCTCTTCCGAACCCGGGACATCCTCCTTGTGGGGGAGATGGCGGACTTCGCCAACCGGCGGAAGAACGGCGACCGGGTGTATTTCATCGTCAACCGGCACATCAACCCGACGAACATCTGCGTCAACCGGTGCCAGTTCTGCGCGTTCAGCAAGACCCAGGGGGAGCCCCTGGCCTACACGATGACGATGGAGGAGATCCTGCGCAGGGCAGAGGAGGCCAGCCTCCAGAAAGCGACGGAGCTCCACATTGTCGGGGGGCTGCACCCCGACCTGCCGTTCGATTTCTACCTGCTCACGCTGAGGACCCTGAGGGAGCGCTTCCCCGAGATGCACCTCCAGGCCTTCACCGCGGTGGAGATCGACTACTTCTCCCGGATCGCGGGACTGACACTTGACGAAGTCCTCCATCAGTTGAAGGAGGCGGGCCTGGGGAGCCTGCCGGGAGGCGGCGCCGAAATCTTCGATCCCGAGGTCCGGAACCGGATCTGCCCGGAGAAGATCTCCGGGGACCGGTGGCTCGAGGTGATGGAAGCCGTGCACGCCGCGGGGCTGCGCAGCAACGCGACGATGCTGTACGGACACGTGGAGACGCTCGAGTCGCGGGTCGACCACATGCGGCGCCTCAGGGAGCTCCAGGACCGGACCGGCGGGTTCCAGTCGTTCATCCCCCTGGCGTTCCACCCGAAGAACACGCAGATCGCCAAAGGGGACACGACGGGCCTGGAGGACCTCCTGTCGCTAGCGGTCGGGAGGCTCTACCTCGACAACTTCGCGCACATCAAGTCGTTCTGGATCATGGTGGGCCCCAAGCTCGCCCAGGTCTCCCTGCACTTCGGCGTGAACGACATCGACGGGACGGTGGTCGAGGAGAAGATCACGCACGCCGCCGGGGCGCAGGCCGGGCAGGAGATGACCGTCTCCGAGCTGGTGACGATGATCCGGCAGGCGGGAAGGGTGCCGGTCGAGCGCGACACGGTCTACAACGTCGTGCGCGAGTGGCCGCAATGGCAGGCTTGATGGAGGGAAGCGCAGCCCCGGGAACGGGGAGCCGCGGGAGCACAGGGGGCCGATGGGAGGAGATCCTCCGCCGGGCGGATTCGGAGCGCCCGACCGTCGAGGATGCGGCGCTCCTGCTCCGGGAGGCGCCGCTGTTCGCGCTCGGGCGGGCAGCGGACCGCGTGAGGCGGAGCCTGCACCCCGACGGCGCCGTCGCTTACATCGTGGACCGCAATATCAATTACACCAACATCTGCGTGTGCGGCTGCTCCTTCTGCGCCTTCTTCCGCGACCCGTCGGCCCCTGACGCCTATGTGCTCTCCGGAGAGGCGCTCTCGAAGAAAATCGAGGAGACGCTTTCGCTCGGCGGGACGCAAGTTCTGCTCCAGGGAGGCTTGCACCCCGACTGGGGGATCGAGGAGGCGGAACGCCTCGTCCGCGCGGTGAAGCGGTATCCGATCCGGCTCCACGGTTTTTCCCCCCCGGAGGTCTGGCACTTCGCGAATCGGTCGGGGCTGACGATCCGGGAGGTCATCGTCCGGCTGGTCGCCGCGGGGCTCGACTCCATCCCCGGCGGCGGCGCGGAGATCTTGGACGACGAGGTCCGGGCGAAAATCAGTCCGCGAAAGATCGGCTGGGAGCAATGGGCCGCCGTGATGCGCGAGGCGCACCGGCAGGGGCTGCGCACCTCCGCCACGATGATGTTCGGCAGCGTCGAGGCCCCGGAATCGATCGCCAGGCACCTGCTCCGGGTCCGGGACCTCCAGGACCGGACCGGCGGCTTCGCCTCCTTCATCCCCTGGACCTTCCAGCCGGGGAATACGGCTCTGTCGGGCGATCCCGGCTTCGGGGAAAGCGCATTGGCGGGGTTCGGCCACGCCGTGGGATACCTGCGCGTCCTCGCGGTCTCCCGGCTGCTGATCCCGAACATCCGGACCGTCCAGGTGTCGTGGGTGACCATGGGGGCGAAGGTGGCCCAGCTGGGGCTGTTCTTCGGCGCGAACGACTTCGGGAGCACGATGATCGAGGAGAACGTCGTGGCCTCCGCGGGGGTCGCTTTCCGGATGTCGGAGGAGGAAATCGTCGCAACGATCCGGGACGCGGGATTCCAGCCGCTGAAACGGGAGGGGCCGCCATGCTCGACGTGAAGTTCGTCCGTGAAAACGTCCCGGCCGTCGAGGAGGCGCTGCGCCGGCGCGGGTCGACGGCGAACCTCGAAGGGTTTGTCGGGATCGACCGGAAGCGGCGGGCGCTTCTGTCGTCGGTGGAGGCTCTGCGGGCGGAGCGAAACGCGGCCTCCGAGGAGATCGGCCGACTGCGCAGGGAGAAGAAGGACGCCTCCGCCCTCATGGAGAAGATGAAGGAGGTCGCGGCCCGGATCAAGGAAATGGAGGCCGGCCTTCCGGAGCTGGAGCGGCAAATGGAGGAGGTCCTGCTGAACATCCCCAACGTCCCCGATCCGTCGGTTCCCGAGGGAGCGGGGGAAGAGGACAACGCTATCGTCCGGACGTGGGGGACGCCCGCGTCGTTTCCCTTCCCGGTGCGCGATCACGTCGACATCGGCGCCGACCTGGAGATCCTCGATTTCGAGCGGGCGGCGAAGATCGCCGGGGCCCGTTTCTGCCTGAGCTTGGGGGCCGGTGCGCTTCTCGAGAGGGCGCTCATCAACTTCATGCTGGACGTCCACACGCGGGAGCACGGGTACCTGGAGGTGCTGCCTCCCTTCCTGGCCAACTCCGCGTCCTTTTTCGGCACGGGGCAGCTGCCCAAGTTCGAGGAAGATCTCTTCCGGGTGGCGGGGACCGACTACTTCCTCGTCCCGACCGCGGAGGTGCCGGTGACCAACATCGTCCGCGACGAGATCCTGCCGGGAGAGAGGCTCCCGTTGAAAATGACGGCCTACACCCCCTGCTTCCGCGCGGAGGCGGGCTCGTACGGCAAGGACGTGCGAGGGATGATCCGCCAGCACCAGTTCAACAAGGTGGAGCTGGTGGAAGTTTGCCGCCCCGAGGAGTCGTGGGCGGAGCTCGAGTCGCTCACCGCCGACGCGGAGGACATCCTGAAAAGGCTTGGCCTGCCCTACCGGGTCGTGACGCTGCGCACCGCGGACCTGGGTTTCTCCTCCGCCAAGACGTACGATCTCGAAGTGTGGCTGCCGTCGCAGGACCGGTACCGGGAGATCTCCTCCTGCAGCAACTTCACCGACTTCCAGGCGCGGCGCGCGAAGATCCGCTTCCGCGACCCCGCGACGGGGAAGACCCGCCTGGCGCACACTCTGAACGGCTCCGGGCTGGCGGTGGGGCGCTCGGTCGTCGCCATCCTCGAGAACTTCCAGCAGGCGGACGGCACCGTCCTGATCCCCGGGCCGCTGCGCCCCTACATGAACGGCCTGGAGCGGATCACGAGGCGCTGAAGACGCCCCGGCCGGAGTCCCCCTGTTGCCTGGCATCGCACGTCGCTATGCAGGCGAAGGCCATTCTTTACTACGGTGCTCGAGATATAGAAGCGGTTGGGATGGAGTGGAATTGAAGCAGTGATTCCGCTCCCGCCGGTTTCACTTCTCCGCGGAACCGGTTTCGAGCTCGCTGATCCGCTTCCGGATGGCCTCCAACTCCGACGCCAGCGTCTCGGCAATGTTTCTGAGCCCCTGCTTCTCCAGCTCCGGATCGGGCCGCGGATATCCCGGGGCATGCCCGCCGAATCGCATCCAGTCCGGCACGCCGGTGGCGTGGAACCAGTGCCGCCACCCGTGCCCGAATCCCATCCCGAAGCCGCGCCCGGGGACGGGATACGAATTGCCGGGCGTCCAATATCCCGCGCAGGTTCCGGCTGCGCGTCCGGTCCTCGGGCCCATTCCCATGGGCCCCGTTCCGTCTCCTCTTGGCATGACAGCGCCTCCTTCTCGTTCTCCTACGATCTCGTCATTGCGACTCCGCACGCGGGACACTGCTTCTGCATGCAGGGAACTCCCCGTTCATGCGGTTCCTTGCGGCCGCATCGCGGGCACACGCAGAAGCCGCCCGGTCCTGCCGCGGAAGGCCCGCCCATCCGGCCTGCTCCTTGGCCGCCACGACCCCGCCCCTGCCCGCTGCCCGATCCGATTCCGCCACGGTTCCTCCCCTTCATGAAGTCCTCCTTTCCGCCGAAGCCCTGTCTATGTTCGAAGCGGTCTCCGCGCCCGCGACAGCCGGGCATGACGAAGAGATCATCTTGGAGCCTGCCGCTCACCCACGCCTGAATTACCTCTTGCAGGTCGCCGCCCACGAACGGGATGACCCGGATGCCGTTGGCTGCGACCATGGCTTGCAGGGGGCGGGAAATGGCTCCGCAAACGAGCGTGTCGACACCCAGCTCGACCAGGCGAAGCCACTTCCCTGTCCCCGGATCGCCCGGAAGGGACTCCTGGGCTTCGCCGACGACACGCCCCGACTCGACATCCACCAGGAGGATCTCCCGGGAGAAATCGAAGACCGGGGCGATTCGGTGGTTCCAGACCGCAAATGCCGCCTTCATTCCTTGGTGTCCCTTCTCCGGGTCGCCGGATCGAACGGTTTATGATTCGAAAGAGTGCATCGGGCGTGCCACAACCCGCGAGGTCGAAGCCGGATACTGAAACCGTCCGTAAAGAAAGGATCTTTGAGATCGGGAAGGGGGTCGGCGGAAAAGGGCTAAGTCGCTTTCGTGCGACTTCAACCCGTCGGACGGGTCGCAGAAGTGCGACTACGACCGTCGGTCGTTGCGCCGCCTATCCGTCGAAAACGCAGGGATCGCCAGCCGTTTGATCTTGCGGAACAGGGTGCTCTTGTGGATGCCGAGTTCCTTTGCCGCGGCCGTGCGGTTCCCGGCGTTTCGTTCCAGGGCTTTCCGGATGGTGTGCGCTTCCAGAAGCTCCCGGGCCGCTCTCATCCTGGAACCGGAGGTTCGCGCAGAACCGCGCGCCGTCAGTTCCTCCGGCAGATGCCCGAGCCCGATGAAGCCCTCGTCGCACAGAATATAGGAGCGTTCGATCGCGTTCTCCAGTTCGCGGACGTTCCCGGGCCAGTCATGGGCCATGAGCATGGACAGCGCTTCGGATTCGACCCCCTGGACGGATCTCCGTTGCAGCCGGTTGAACCGGACGATGAACTGCTCCACGAGGACGGGGATGTCCTCCTTGCGCAGGCGGAGCGGCGGCAACACCACGCGCACCACGTTTACGCGATAGTAAAGATCTTCGCGGAAAGCGCCCCGGCGCACCTGTTCCGCCAGGTCCTTGTTGGTGGCGACGATAACCCGCACATCGGCGGTTTCGGAGCGAGTGCCCCCCAACGGTTCATAGGACCGCTCCTGGAGCACCCGCAGGAGCCGCACCTGCATCGCCGGGCTCACCTCGCCGATCTCGTCCAGAAAAAGGGTTCCCCCCTTGGCCACGGCAAAACGCCCCGGCTTGTCCCTGGTCGCCCCGGTGAAAGCCCCCGCTTTGTAGCCGAACAGCTCCGATTCCAGAAGCGTATCCGGAAGGGCGCCGCAGCTGACCGCGACGAAGGGGCCCGTGCATCGCGGGCTCAAGGAGTGAATCGTCCGCGCGACCAGTTCCTTGCCGGTCCCCGTTTCGCCGAGGATCAGCACCGTGCTGGGACTGGCGGCGATGGCGGGAAGGACTTCAAACACCTTCTGCATGACGGGGCTGCGGCTGACCAGGTCGCCAACCCGGAGGCGTCCTTCCAGTTCCCGGCGCAACGCCTCGACCTCGCTCAGGTCGCGGAAGGTTTCCGCCCCGCCCACGACATGACCCCCGGCATCCCGAAGCACCGCCGTGGATACGCTGATGGGGATGCGGGTTCCGTCCGCGTCGACGATGAAACCCGACCGGCCGATCACGGGCTTTCCGGTCTTCAGGGTTCGCCGAAGCGCGCATTCGGCCTCGCACATGCTGGAGCGGAACACCTCGGGGCAGAGCCGGCCGATGGCTTCTTCCCTTGATATTCCCGTAATTTCCTCGGCCGCACGATTGAACGAGGTGATCCGCCATCCCAAGTCGACCGTGAAGACGCCGTCGGAGATACTCTCCAGGATGGCATTCGTCGGGGCCGGCCCTTCGGGTTTATTTTCTCTTTTCTTGTTCACGGGCATGACGATTCAACCTGCAATTTTTCCCCGGTGACCGGGACACCGCTCTTCAAAAATCCCATTTATGCGCGTATTTCGTTGAAGCATGACCTATTTGAGCATATGCTTATAATTATACCTGCGAGGTGCTGCCATGTCCAGACCACGATGTTGCCGCCGGATAGCCGGGAGACCGGTCGCGTCCGTGTTCCATCCGGCAGGAATTCCGGCCCGCGAGCTGGTCGAGATCGTCCTCACGCTTGATGAGTTCGAAGCGATCCGGCTGGCCGATCTGGAAGGGTTGTACCAGGAACAGGCTGCAGAGCGGATGAGCGTTTCGCGCCCGACCTTCGGCCGTATCCTGGCGGCCGCCCACCGCAAGGTTGCCGAGGCTCTGGCCCACGGCAAGACCCTCAAGATCGAAGGCGGAACCATCCGCGTGGAACGGCTGCGTTCCCCCCGTTGCGAGTGTCCACGGTGCAGTCGAACGGGAGACGTGGGCGGCGCGGAGGGGAAGTCGGCGCCGATGGAAGCGGAAGTCCCCCCATGCCGCCGCATGCGGCGGAGGATGGACTGCAGGAATGTCTGAGTCGAGTCCGCAGCGAACCCTCAACCAAGAAGGAGAAAACGTCATGAACATCTGTATCCCCATCACCCGGGACAACGGCATCCGGAGCCCCGTGAGCCTTCACTTCGGTTCGGCACCGATCTTCATGGTCGTCGACACGGAAAGCGGGAGCTGCCGGGCCATCACGAACCGCAATCTCCACCACGAACACGGCATGTGCCGACCGCTCGCGCAACTCGCGGGCGAGAGGCTGGACGCCATGGTGGTCGGAGGTATCGGGATGGGCGCACTCGGCAAACTGAAAACGGCGAACATCCGCGTCTTTTTTTCGGAGCACCCGACAGTCGAGGAGACGGTGGCCGCTTTCAAGAACGGAACATTACGGGAAGTGACTCCGGCGACAGCCTGCGCGAACCAAGGCAACGGGCCTCACGGACACGCCGCACAATGAAGGCGGTCCCCGTTCCGTGGCAATCGATCAGCGACGCGAGCAATCCGCCGTACACGTAGCCGGGAATCGCCGTATGGAACTCCTCCGGGCGGAAGCGCGTGACGGTCTCATCGCCCCGCCAAAAAGTTTTGATTCGGTAGCCATGCGCGTTCAATCGCCCGCAGCCGTAGCAATGAGCCACATTGTCGGGATAGTAATCCTGAAAGACCTTTTCGGTCATGATTCCTCCTGGAATGGGTCGGCTGTCGATGCAGGCGTTCCGGGAGATCACGACGGAAACCTGAAACCAGACACGTTTCACAATTGGAACGCCATTTGGAGAATATCTGCAGGTTCAATCCGAGGTTCGCCAATAATTTCGTTGAAATTTAAGTAGTTCAACATAGTATTTCAATAATGGGATCATTGTTGTTTCATGCAAATGCGTGTGATAGGATTTAGCTGACGATGAATCCGGTCCAGGACAAGCAGTTTCTCGAAACGATACTAAGCTCGATCGCAGACGGCGTCTTCACGGTCGACCAGGAATGGCGCATCACGTCCTTCAACCGCGCGGCCGAGCGCATCACGGGCGTCCCTGCCTCCGAGGCGATCGGGAAGCGGTGCTCCGAGGTCTTTCACGCCGACATCTGCGAGCAAAAGTGCGCCCTGCGCCAGACGATGGAAACCGGCCGTGAGCTCATCGACTATCCGGCGAAAATTTTAAGCGTTCGCGGCCGCTCCATTCCCATCACCCTGAGCACCGCCGTGCTGCGCAACGCAGAGGGGACGCCGCTGGGGGCCGTGGAAACGTTTCGCGATTTGTCGGCACTCGAGCAGCTCCGGCGCGAGATCCAGCATCAGTACACGTTCGAGGACATGGTCGGCAAGAGCAAGGCGTTCCGCAAGATCTTCGCGATCATGCCGGATGTCGCGGAGAGCGATTCGACCGTGCTCATCGAGGGGCCCAGCGGCTCGGGAAAAGAGCTGCTGGCCCGAGCGATCCATAACTTGAGCTCGCGGCGCAAGAACCCCTACGTGGTGGTGAACTGCGGGACACTCCCCACCAATCTGTTCGAGTCCGAGCTGTTCGGGTACATCCAGGGGGCTTTTACCGACGCCAAGCGCGACAAGCCGGGGCGCATGGCGCGGGCGGAGGGGGGGACGATCTTTTTTGACGAGGTGAGCGAACTGCCGCCGGAGACCCAGGTCAAGCTTCTGCGGTTACTCCAGGAGCGCGAGTACGAACCGCTCGGCGGGACCAAGACCGTGCAGGCGAACGTGCGCATCGTGGCGGCCACCAACCGCAAGCTGGCAGAGCTCGTCAGCGACGGGAAGTTCCGGGACGACCTGTACTTCCGCCTGGCGGTCGTCCGACTGACCCTCCCCCCGCTCAGGGACCGGCGCGAGGACATCCCCTTTCTGGTCGAGCATTTCATCCGGCGTTTCAGCGCGAAGAGGGGGAAGCAGATCACCGGAGTCACGCCCGCGGTGATGGAGATCCTCATGCGCCACGACTTTCCGGGGAACGTCCGGGAGCTGGAGAACGTCATCGAGTACGGATTCGTACTGTGCCACGACCGGCTGATCGATGTACCCCACCTTCCCGAGGACCTCCAGCAGGGAAACCAGCGCGCTTTTGCGACGAAGCAACCGCACAAAGGATCGCAGCTCAAGCTTGCGGAGGCCGACGTCATCCGTTTCGCCCTCGAGCACAACGGCGGGCACCTGGGAAAGACGGCACAGGAGCTGGGAATAAGCCGCGCCACGCTGTGGAGGAAGATGAAGAAGTACTCCCTTTCTTGACCGCTGCGTTCACCTTTTTTCGCTGGACTCCGGCCCACCCTCCCCGATTCCATAATCATCCATCTCATGCCGGACGTTCCGACATGATGACATGAGTAGTTACGGTCAGGGGCAAAGGCTTCTGTTGCAATCCTGCAATGATTGAAACAGGCCTGTGTTTCATTTCTGCAAAACGTCTCGCCTTTCCTGTTCACCAGACAATCTGATAAACCCTTTTACCAGAGCCAATTGCCGTCATTCCGAAGATGTTGGCCTTAAAGTTGCTCTTTACATCGGCCGGTGGAGGATCGAGGTGAAGGTGGCCATCCCGCGATTCAAAGAGGAAGTCGCCCCGTGTTTCGAATATTCCGCGAACATCGCCATCTTCACCATCAGAGGCAGGAAAGTGGTCGCACAGAAGGGTTTCCCGCTGCAGAGCCGGGATGCTTTGGATCGGTTCAGGCTGCTGCGCGACCAACAGGTGAAGACGCTGATCTGCGGCGGGGTGCAGGATTTCTTCGAGGACCTGCTCCGCGCGAACGGAATACATGTGATCTCCTGGGTGACGGGGAACGTGGTCGAGCTGGTCGATCGGTTCATCCGGGGCGGGCTTTCTCCCGGGGGGAGATCCACTCATGCCGGTCCTGCGTCGCCGGCCCAGGACAATTGAGGAGAGTGTCCATCCATGAAGAAGGGAAAGTACAGCTACTTCGTCGAAAAAAAGGCGCTTGAGACGACCGAGCGACCGCGGAAGTTCCTGGAGGCCTTCGCCGCGATCCTCGAGCATTCCAACTACGGCCTGCCGCTCGAGGTCTATGCGCGAATCAGCACGAAGTGCAGCCGCTGCGCCTCCGTCTGCCCGCTTTACGAGGTGACCGGCGAGGACAGGGACATCCCCTGCCACCGCACAGAGCTGCTGCTGCGGATCTACCGCCGATATTTCACGGCCGCGGGCATCCTGAAGGCGCGGATGTCCGGCGGGTTCACGCTGACCGACGAGTACCTCGACCGCATGGCGGAGGAGTACTACCGCTGCACCGCCTGCCGGCGCTGCAAGGCCACCTGCCCGATGGGCGTCGAGCACGGCCTCATCACGCACCTGTCACGCTGGCTCCTCGCCGAGATCAACGTCATCCCGAAGGCCCTGCTCGTGTCGGTCCGCGAACAGCTCGAGGGCGTGGGCAACACCTCGGCAATCCCGGTCATCGCGCTCGTGGACACCTGCGGGTTTCTCGAGGAGGAATTCCGGGACAACTACAATGTGGATGTGAAGTTCCCCATCGACGTGGAGGGGGCGGAGTACGTCTTCTTCCCCGCGGTCTCGGACTTCCTGCTGGAGCCGGACACCCTCATGGGCAACGCCGCGGTCATGCACGTCACCGGCGGGTCCTGGACCGTCGGCACGGGGGACTACGACGGGATCAACTACGGCCTGTTCTACTCCGACCGGATGATGGAGCGCATCGTGCGCAACGTGGTTGCCGAGGTGCGCCGGTTGAAGGGGAGGAAGGTGCTGATCGGCGAGTGCGGGCACGCCACGCGGAGCGCCTGGTTCATCCCCACCTTCTGCGGCCCCCAGGCACCGAAGGTCGTGAACTTCCTGCAGTACACCTGCCGGCAGATGCGTGAAGGGAAGGTCCCGCTGAAGGGCGACAAGATCGAAGAGCGGGTGACCTACCACGATCCGTGCAATATCGCCCGCGCCGGGCGGATCACCGAGGAGCCGCGCGAGATCTTGAAGGCCATCTGCAGGGACTTCGTCGAGATGACGCCGAACCGCACCGAGAACTACTGCTGTGGCGGCGGCGGCGGGTTGGTTTCGATCGATGAGATCCGCGCCTTCCGCACCGGGCCGATGGGCAAGCGGAAGGCCGACCAGCTGCGGGCCACGGGGGCGAAGTACGTGGTCGCCCCCTGCGCAAACTGCAAGAAGCAGCTCAAGGAGGTCATCGAGGACAACGGCCTCGAGGGCATGCAGGTCGTCGGCCTGCACGATCTGCTGCTCAAGGTCATCGACTTCGGTTCCGGGCCGGCGGCACACGGGCAAAAGAAGGAGGAGCAATGATGGAGTCCTGGCTGGCGTGGGCGAGGGGGCCCGTCTTCATCGCGGCGTTCAGCTTCATGTTACTGGGGCTGCCGCGGCACGTGGGGATCACCGTGTGGGAGGTGGCCCGGGCCGTGCACCGCGCGGGGGACAAGAACATCCCGTACCGCAAGCTGATCGCGGCGACCGTCGAGTGGCTGATACCCGTGGGGAAGCTCCGGAACCAGGTCCTGTTCAGCCTCACCTCGTTTTTATTCCACGTGTCCATCCTGATCGTGCCGATCTTCCTCGGCGGTCATATCGCCCTGTGGGCCCGCGGCCTCGGCGTCTCGTGGCCCGCGATATCGAACTTGGCGGCCGACGTGCTGACCATCGTCGCCATCGTGACGGCCGTCGCGCTGGTCGTCCAGCGCATCGCGTCGAGGCCCACCAGGGCCCTGTCGAGATTCCAGGACTACGCGATCCCCCTGGTCGTGGCCCTGCCCTTCGCGTCCGGGTTCCTGCTGATGCACCCATCGGTCAACCCCTTCTCGCATGACGCGACGTTTTTCGTCCACGTCATGAGCGGCAACCTTCTGTTCGTGCTGATCCCGATCACCAAGCTGAGCCACGTCGCCCTGCTGCCGGGCGTCCAGATCGTCTCCGAAGTGGCGTGGCACTGGCCGCCTGACGCAGGCAGCAAGGTGGCGGCGGCGCTCGGAAAGGAAAACGAGCCGATATGATCGCGAAAGCCATTCTCACCGACACGACGCTCTGCATCGGCTGCGAGTTGTGCGTCGAGGCATGCCGGCGGGAGTACAAGCTCGGAGAGGACAAGCCCCGCCGCTGGAAGATGCGCATCGACGACCTCTCCGCCACCCGGTACACGACCATCGTCCGCCGGCCCGGCAGCCGCTTCGTACGCGTGCAATGCCGGCACTGCCGGGAGCCCGCCTGCGTCTCGGTCTGCCTGGTCGGGGCCATGACGAAAACCCCGGAGGGCCCGGTCATCTACGACCCCGACCGGTGCATCGGGTGCCGGTACTGCATGATGGCCTGCCCCTACGGGATCCCGCGCTACGACTGGGACAAGCCGGTGCCCTACGTGCGCAAGTGCACCCTGTGCTATGCGCGTCTGGGGCAGGGCCGGGAGCCGGCGTGCGTGGAGGCCTGCCCGACGAAGGCGACCATCTTCGGCGCGCGGGACGACCTGGTCGCGGAGGCGCACCGCCGGATCCGGGAAAACCCCGGAAGGTACATCGACAAGGTGGTCGGCGAAACCGAGATCGGCGGCACGTCGGTGATCTACATCTCCGACATCCCGCTCGACTTCCTCGCCTGGAGGCCGGATCTCGATCGCACGCCGCTGCCGGATCTCACCTGGGTCGCGCTCTCGAAGGTCCCCCCCATGGTCCTCGGGGTGGGCGGCCTGATGGCGGGACTCTGGTGGATCATCGATCGCCGGATAAAGCTCGCGGAGCACAAGGAACCGGAGAAGAAGGCATGAACACGAGACGACATGTGCTGAAGACGATTCTATGGGCGATCATGGGTGTTCTGGCCGTCGTGACCGTGGTCCGCTTCATGCGCGGACTCGGCGCGACCACGGCGTTGACCGATGTCACCCCGTGGGGGTTCTGGATCGCCTTCGACGTGATGTCGGGGGTCGCGCTCGCGGCGGGCGGCTTCGTCCTCGCGGCTGCCTTCTACATCTTCCACATGGAGGCGTACCACCCCTTCACCAGGCCGGCGATCCTGACGGCCTTCCTCGGCTATATCGCGGTGGCCGTCGGCATTATGTACGATCTGGGCCTGCCGTGGAACATCTGGCACACGATCCTCTTCCCCCAGTTCCGCTCCGTGCTGTTCGAGGTGGCGGCGTGCGTCATGCTGTACCTCACCGTCCTCGGCCTCGAGTTCAGCCCCGTCGTCCTGGAGCACCCTTGGTTCAACCGTCCCCCGTTCACGTCGATCTACGCCCTTCTGAAGAAGGCCACGATCCCGTTGGTGATCATCGGGATCGTGCTGTCCTCGCTCCACCAGTCCTCGCTCGGATCCCTGTTCCTCATCGCGCCGTACCGGCTGCACCCGCTGTGGTACAGCCCGATCATCTGGATCCTGTTCCTCATCTCGGCGATCGGCCTGGGGCTGATGATGGTGACCGCGGAGTCCTTCTTCTCGGCGTGGATGTTCGGCCACCGGCTCCGCATGAACCAGCTGGCCGGTCTCGGAAAGGCCGCGTCGGTCGTGCTGTTCCTGTACGCCCTCCTGCGGCTCGGGGACCTGGCCGCGCGCGGGACACTCGGGTCCGCGTTCGACGGCTCCTGGCAGGGGAATCTCTTCCTCTTCGAAATCGCACTCGGCGCGCTGGCGCCGGCGACGCTCCTAGCCTTCCGCGGCGTGCGCAACAGCCCCGCGGGCCTCGCCGCGAGCGCGGCGATGACCGTCCTCGGCACGATCGGCTACCGCTTCGACGTCTGCATCGTGGCGTTTTACCGCCCCGAGGGGATGTCCTACTTCCCGAGCTGGATGGAGATCGCGGTCAGCCTCGGGATCGTGGCGGGCGCCGTGCTCGTGTTCATCTTCTTCGTCGAGAGGCTCCGGGTGTATCCGGAAGAGCACGAACCCGGGGAGCACGGTGAGGGGGCCCGCCTTTCGCCGGGTCCCGACTGCGATCCGGGCACGGTTCGGGCGCTTCTTCCCCTCTCGCTTGCGGCGCCCAGGTTCTACTCGATCGCCTTCATCGGCGCCGCGGCCGCAGCGATCGGCATCCTCTCCGGCGACGTGCTGCGCGCCGACCCGTCCGTGCAGACCCCCGTCTCGGCTCAGCGCACGCTGGACGGCGTTGTCGGGCCGCCAACCGGCGGACACCTTCGCGACGTGCGCGTGATGCAGAAAGACGTACCCGTTCCCGACGGGTGGAAGCGCATGCCCCTGTTGATGATCAACGGCAACCGCGACGATCGGCTGGTCCTCTTCCCGCATGATCTCCACATCACGAAGTTCGGAGAGCGTCAATCCTGCGTCAAATGCCACCACAAGAACGTGCCTTTCGACAGGAACACGGCGTGTGACAGGTGCCACCGCGACATGTACAACACCACGGACACCTTCCGCCACGCCTCCCACGCGGCGAAACTCGGCGGCAGCAAGGGGTGCGTCCGCTGCCACCGGGACACGAACCAGGTGAAGAATCGAGCCACCGCGACGGCCTGTTCCAAGTGTCACGCGGACGTGGCGCCGGAGGAAACCGTCGTCCACCCGAAGGAAGGGACGCAGAAGGGAGTTGCCGCCGGGTACCTGGACGCCATGCACGGCCTGTGCATCACGTGTCACCGGCAGATGGTGCAAACATTCCCGAAGGAGTACGGCCCCGATTTCGCGAGGTGCACAACCTGCCATCGCGATTTCGATGCCACGCAGTTGCTCCGCATGGGGCCATACGTCGAGGAAGCGCGGCGGAAATGACAAAGGCAGTGAGGGTGGTGTGACAACGTAACGCGTACCGGGGGAGAAGGCCAGGAAGAGACTCATGAACACCGGGATGATTACCGAAGAGATCCGCAACTGGGTGCGGGCGGAGCTGTGGGACCAGGTCCCGGTCAGCATCAGCGTCATCGACCGTCAATTCCGGATCGTCGAAGCCAACAGGATGTTCGCCCAGACCTACGGGAACTGGCAGGATCGCCCGTGCTACAGCGTCTACAAGGAAAGGACGGAGCACTGCGAACAATGTGCGGCGGACATGACGTTTTCCGATGGGCAGGTCAGGGTCAGGGAGGAGAAGGGAGTTTTCCGTGACGGGCAGCAGACCTACTATGTCGTCCAGATGGTCCCGCTGGTGCGGCCTGACGGTGAGATCCCGTACATCATCGAGGCCTCCACCGACATCACCGCCACCAAGAAACTCGAGAAGGAAAAGCTGGTTGCCGAAAGGCTCGCGGCGGTCGGTCAGACGGTGGCCGGCCTGGCGCACGGCATAAAGAACGTGCTGATGGGGCTGGAAGGGGGGATGTACGTCGTTCGATCGGGCATGGAGAGGGGCGACGGCGAGCGCATCTTCCAAGGCTGGCAGATGCTCGAGGAGAACATCTCCCGGATCACGACGTTCGTAAAGGGGTTCCTCGAGTTCGCCAAGGGGAAAACGCCGAAGGTCCAGCTGGTCGATCCCAACCGCATCGCAAGGAAGGTGGTGGAGCTGTTTCAGGACACGGCCAGGATCGCGGGCATCGAGCTTCGGGCGGACCTCGAGGAGGGCATCCCCTTTGCGTTGATGGACGAGGAGGGCGTGCACACGTGCCTGGTCAATCTGGTGTCCAATGCCCTGGATGCCTGCGAGATCAGCGACAAGGGCAGCCATCACGTGACGCTTTCCACGCTCGAGGCGGAGGGGTCACTGTTTTTCGAGGTCGCCGACGACGGCGCCGGCATGGACTACGAGATCAAGAAGAAGATCTTCACCACCTTCTTCAGCACCAAGGGGTCCGGCAAAGGCACGGGCCTGGGACTGCTGACCACGAGGAAGATCGTGCAGGAACATGGCGGGAAGGTCTCCTTCGAGTCGGGCGAGGGGGCCGGCTCCGTGTTCCGCCTGGAGTTCCCCCGGGACAGGCTTCCGCGGACGGGAAATGACGCTGGAAAAGATGGATAATTTGGCGGGGTAAGCCGAGGAGGGGCGAGCATGCAGAAACCCGAACAGAAGATCATCCTGGTGGTCGACGACGAGCCGAACGTCCGCGAATACCTCAAGACGATACTCGTGGACGCCGGCTTCAACGTGATCACCGCCGGCGACGGCGTCGAGGCGCTGGAGGTCATCCGGAAGCAGAAGCCGGACTTCATCTCGCTGGACCTGGTCATGCCGCGGAAGTCGGGGCAGAAGCTGCTCTACGAGCTCAGGCACGACGCGGAGCTGTCCCGCATCCCGGTGCTCATCGTGACCGCCCACGCGCAGGACGAGCTGGGGAAAGGCGAACTCGAGGATGTCATGAAGAACATGGTCATCTCCGGGCCCGGAACCTACCTGGAGAAGCCGGTCGATCCATTGTCGTACGTGCGGAGCATCCAGAGGGCGCTGGGCATCGAGGAGTCCGAAGAGGCGGCGAACCGGCTGAATCTCAGGGAGCAGCTGCAGCGGAGCATCCAGGGCGCCAGTCCGGATGCGTTGCGCAAGGCGCTGGAGGCGTTGAAAAAGGCAGGCAAAAAGGATTTGTAAACAGCAAGGAGGTAGGAGCGATGTCCCAGACAACAGGAACGGCAAAGAAGAAGATTTTGATCATCGACGACGAGAAGCACGTCGTGAAGTACCTCGAGACGCTGCTGCAAGACAACGGGTATGACACCCTCTCGGCGTACGACGGCAGGGAGGCGATGGAGAAGGTGAAGCGCGAGAGGCCCGACCTCGTTTGCCTGGACATCACCATGCCGGTGCAGTCGGGCATCCGATTCTACCGGGACCTCAAGGAGAACCCCCAGTTCACCTCCATCCCCGTGATCGTCGTCACGGCCGTCACCGGGTTCGGCGGGGACCCTGAGCCGTTCGAGAAGTTCCTCAGCACCCGGAAGCAGGTTCCCCCTCCGGAAGGGTTCTTCTCGAAGCCCATCGACAGGGACAAGTTCCTGGAGACCGTGAGAAAGGTCCTGTCCTGACCCCATGGCCGGGGGGCTGAAGCCCCCCGGCCCGTTATGGATCGTTCCCGATGCCTCGTTATCGACGAAGTCGGCTGCGTCCTACGACAACCGCTCGTCGGCTCGGGTCCCGGTCAGTGGGGCGGTCGGAACTTTCCGGATGTCCGGTCCACAGGCATGCGCCGATTCGGGATTGAGGATGGGCGGCCCTCGCAGACCCTTTCCCGAGGGCCCGGAGGTGTACCCGTCGACGGGTTCGTCGCTTCGTGCTGCGCTTCATAATTACGGCGACGTATATTATTTCTTCGGACGATCTTGCACAAGGGGGGTCATCCGTGAGGGGGTCTTCCGTGAGGGACTCCCCCTGTTCCCCCATCTCGTCCTAGAACCACATGGGATCCATGCCCAGGCCCGTCAAGATTCGTTTACGACCAATTTCATCAGGTAAAAGCTCCCGTTTTCATCGTCCATGGTATTATTGTCGCTCATGGGAATTCCCCGAGCGATTTTGAACCCAAGCGCCTCGTAAAGTTGGATCGCCCCTCGTTTTACGATCTCCACCTCCAATTCGACTTCCCGAATATCCATTTCCCGAATTTTATCGATTGCCTCTTCGATCAAAATCGTGGCGATGCCCCGGCCCCGATAATCGGGGTGCACCGCGATTCGCATGATGACCGCCCTTCTTTCGTTTTCCCGGCAGCAGGCGATCAGAAAACCGGAGATTTCCTTTTCTCCGGAGACGAGAAACAGATCCCTCAAAGCCTCTTGGAAATCGCTGCGATCCCATTGTTTCCGGATCGGGAAGGAGAGTCTCTCGATCTCCAGGATTCCGTTCAAATCGCTTTCCGTGGCGGATCGCAGGAACACGCGGGATTCTCCTGGCGCCAAACTCCTTGGAACCCGTCCCGCTACCGGGCGGGTTCGATCGTTTAAGGCCCGGCGGGAATTTTTTTCCCGCACCGGGTGCAGACATGTTCTTTTCGTTCCGTTTCTTCCGCGGAGATCGGGTCCACGAAACCCCTCCTCATCGAGATATCTTCCGCCGACGTCATGCAATCCCGGCAAACCGGGTCCTTGGCGATCCAGGCCCCCACCGGTGGCTTTGTTCCCATCTCGGGCGCTATATGCAGCGGTTGCGTATAATGCGCAACGTCCTTCGGTCCATTCTCCCCTTGCATTTCGCGATCCTCCTCTCGGCCCGATTCCCGGTTTTCATGCGTGCAGTAATGCTCGAACAGCAACCGGTAGATCCCTGCACCGTGATCCACGTCGTCATATTGCGACTGCCAGAGCTCGGAGTGTCTTTCCAGCTCTTCCCGGCATTTCGGGCAATTCGGGTCCCACTTTTTCATTTCCGCTTCGTCATCGTTCCTACCAATCTTCCTTGAACGGAAGGATGGTGTTGTAATGCCTTTCGTACTCCGCGGGATCGTGAAGTCTTGCCCCCTTTTCCCGAAGCAGGTCGTTGATGGCGTGATGGGCGTACGAGAGGGCCCGGTCCAGATATTTTACGGATGTATAAGGTTCTGCATCCGGATCCGCCAGGCCCAGTTCCGAATAGGACTTGTCGATGTGCTCCCGCGCCGCCCGGGCTTCCTCGTGAGCGGCCGCCTCCTTGATCATCGAGAGGAGAAGGGAGATCCGCTCGTAGGCCCTCCTGACATCGTATGCCTCCGCGTCCATCTTTCTCCATTTGCCGAAATAGGTCTTGTCGTGAAGGGAGCACAGTTCGGGGTAAGGAGTCGTGGAATATGGACATTCGGCAGGAGCCTTGAAGCCGGAAATCCGATATTCCATTGGCTCGGTGGAAAAAACGAATTTGCATGCCGGGCAGCGGAATGGGCGTTCCATCGTGCCAACCCCGCGAGACGCGCAGGAACCGCGTACCGTTCAGGACTTCCCTTGTTTTCCTTCCGCGTCCGATGAACTCGGAGGCCTCTTTTTCTTGAGCAGTTCCTCCTTGAATCTGCCGACGAATTCCGTCCGGAAATGTTCGATCTCCATCGCCGCATCGTAGTTCCCGGCGAGATAGAGAGCCATCCCCTTGTAAATCAACGCGTCTTTCATGCCGGGGGTCACCCGTAGCGCCTCGTCGAAATATTTGACGCTCTTCTCGTACCTGCCAAGCCCCATCAGCGCGAACCCCTTCCCGACAAGTACGAAAAGATCCCCTTTTTCCTGTAAGCGGAGTTCTTCCAATCGATCCAGGGATTCGAGCGCCTCCTGAAACCGTCCAAGGTCATTGAGGCTGAAAGCCTTCAGCTGGAGTGCCATGAGGTTTTCCGGATTGCAACCCAACTCCTTTTCGCAGCAGAAAACCGCTTCCTCCAGGAGCCCCCTTTGGGCAAGCGCCGTGGCTCCCTCGATCCATGGGGTTTTCGCCGTCGCCTCGACCCCGATGATTTTCAACATCAGGCCTTCGTACGTCTCCTCGATGACCTTTCTGCCCGACGAAAGCACGGGGAATCCATGACCGGGCAATACATTCTGGATGTCCTTTCGGAGCAATGCCCTTATTCCGAACAGATAATGATCCAGACTTCCTCCGGCATGTTCATCCGGCTCGGACATGGCGTGGGGCAACACCGTATCCCCGGAAAAGACGGTTTTGCTCGGGGGATGATAGAGGCAGATCCCGTCGATGGTGTGCCCCGGCGTGTGGATCACTTCCCAATCCAGACCGCTGATCTCCAGGGTTTCTCCGCCCCGGACCTCCTTGACGCGGCAGCCGGATTTCCTGACCATGTCTTTGAGCTCGCGGGGGCTCGCTTCGTGG